>Ga0222427_100109_pt1 | contig 216147 bp, 204 predicted proteins | sample 2B20Ametagenome_FD_182890 | JGI IMG/M metagenome (GOLD analysis project Ga0222427, IMG submission 182890) | Enriched microbial communities from leaf-cutter ant dump, University of Wisconsin, Madison, United States - 2B20A (version 2) | ecosystem: Environmental > Terrestrial > Nest > Insects...
TCCCGAACAGGACAGTGAAACGCCTTCGCGCCGATGATAGTGGACTTCCCGTCTGTGAAAGTAGGTCATCGTCAGGCTCTTATCCCGCAAAACCCCAGCACAACCTCGTGCTGGGGTTTTGTCTTTGCGCAGTAAGCGTCAATCTGAGGCCGTCTTGACGATCAGAACTTGATTTCTGAGAGCTGCTGATTTGCGAGCACGAGATCGAAGGCGGCGGGATCGAAGCTGCCGTCGCACCACTCAAGGAAGTCGTCGTGCTCTTCGTGCCTCGGATCGGCGATCGCTTCGAGGAAGTTGGCATATCCTGCCACTCCACCGATGTCTTCCGGTGGACACGCATTCTGCCCGTCCAGGCACAACGGCCGGCGCATATCTGGATCAGGCACGAGTGCTTTCTCGACTTTGATTCGATGCTGCCAGTCGTCGCCGTAGTCGTAGATGTAGGTGAATGACTTCAGCCCGCCCAGCGCCTTCGCCAGCGTGACCCGTGTTTCATTGAGTATCGGCGGACCGCTCTGGAATCCGAAGTCATCAGGTTCACCATAGCTGGTTTCGCCGAAGACGAACTCGTGCAGGTGCCCACCTTCCCAGCCCATGGCCAGTTGCAGCACGACATGCAGCTTGCCCAGCCGGATCGAGCCGGGAACGATGATTCGTCGCCAGATCGCCGGCTTGATGTACTTCAGTTCAACGCGCAGTACGTAATCGGGCACTGGCGCCTTGACCAGACGCACTGCAGGTTTGCGGGGTTGAACCATCGGATTGATTCAAACGATTGACTGTGCCGTCATGATATACCTCATCATACCCGCTGAAGGCATCTGCCTGCAGGATTCCCGTGTAGCCCGCTAGATGTTCCCGAGGCCGCTCACCTTTGCGGTCGGATGCCCGACGCTGCCGGTACGCTCTCGCGATGTGGCTCGACAGGCTGTAGAGTTGTAGAGTGAGCGACGCTGGCTCTGCGGCCTCGCCGGTCGGTGCATCAGGCAGCGCCACGGGCAGCAATACCGCTGTGTTGTGCGCCCCCATCAAACAGGCCCGCCCGCAGTTGCCGGCGCCACTTGAACACCATATTCGGATTCAGCCCGTGCGCCTGCGCGAGCTTGGCCACCGAAATGCCCGGCTCGCATGCCGCGACGGCAACTTGCCATCGGTACTCTGATGTGTAGTTCGGTCGGCCCATGCGGCCACGAAATGACGCTTACTTTGCGCAAACGGTTAACAACGGATAACCACATGGCGCCAGGGGCGCTAAGGGTGCTGGCCGTCCAGATAGAACCAGCGGCCGTCTTGGCGTACGAAGCGGCTGATCTCGTGCAGGCGCGTGGCGCGGCCGGCCTGGCGGCAGCGCGCCACGAATTCGACGCTGGCATGGCCTGCGTCTTGCTCGATGTGCTGCCTGACTTGCAGGCCCAGCCATTTCAGGTCGGCCGGGTTCGGGTCGAGCTGGCTGGGGCGGGTGTCGGGGTGCCAGGTGTCCAGCAGGTACTGCAGGGCATCGAGTACGAAGGCGCTGTAGCGCGACCGCATCAGGGCTTCGGCCGTGGGCGCCCGCAGGTGCTGCGGACCCCGGTGCCAGCGTTCGCAACAGGCGGCATAGGCCAGGCCGCTGCCGCACGGACAGGCATGCGGCGCCGCCGGCGCGGGCTTGCCCATCAGGCGGCCAGATCTTGATATTCGGGATGGCGGCGGATGTAGGCTGCCGCATAAGAGCAGACCGGCCGCACGCGCCAGCCGCGCTGCCGGGCCGTGTCCAGCGCCGCGCGCGTCAACTGGGCAGCGATGCCGCGGCCTTCTACCGCCGGCGGAACGCCGGTGTGCTGGATGATCATGGTGCCGTCGCGCAATTGGTAATCGAGAACGCAGAGCTGGCCGTCGACATGGGTGTCGAAGCGACCTTGCTGTTCGTGGTGCTGGATGTCTGGCATGGGGCGGGCGCCTGGATGAGAAGGAAAATTGGCGGGTATGCCGGCATTTTAAGACGCCGGGCTTTCCTGGCCAGTACCACGCCGCAAGTAGCGTGCCGCGATCACGACGTTGGCCGCGTAGGCCGCCGCGATGAGCGCCATGGCGGTGGGCAGGCTGGCATGCCAGTCGGGCAGGGCGTGCAGCACGCTGCCGACGGCCGCCACGCCCACCAGGGCGCCTGCCTGGCGATTGGCGTTCAAGGCCGCCGCCGCGCTGTTGGCATGCACGGCGCCGCCTATTTGCAGGGCCAGTGCCGTCATTGCCGGAATGGCGGCGCCGGTGGCCAGGTTGCCGATGGCCAGCAGGACAACCAGCAGCAGGTACGGCGAGTCGGGCGTGTACAGCATGGCGGTGGCGGTACCGGCCAGCGCGCCGACAGCGGCGCCAGCCACCATGGTGGCACGCGCGCCCCAGCGTGAGGCCAGTCTGCCGGCAGCCAGGTTGCCGATCGAGAATACCCCGAACACGGGCAGCAGTTGCAGGCCGGCCTGCAAGGCATCGGCTCCCAGGGCTTGCTGCACATACAGGCTGAGCAGGAAGATCAGGCCGTACACCGAGAAGCTGATCAGGAAACCGTACGTATTGGTAGCAAGATAGCCGGGCGTGCGTGACAGGGCGCGCGGCACGATGGGATGGGCATGGCGCCGCTCGCGCGCCAGCAGCGCCACGCCGCAGGCCACGGCCAGCAGGCTGGCCGCCATGATGCGCGGCGCCGTCCAGCCATGGACGTTGCCCTGGATCAGCGCGTAGCTGGCCAGGCCCAGCATGCCGATGCCCAGCACGTGGCTGACCAGGTTCAGCGGCCGCGGCCGCGCCGCGGGCGAGGCCAGGTGGGCCCGTGCCAGCCACAGCCCCGCCAGCCCCAGCGGCAGGTTGATCAGGAAAATGCTGCGCCAGCCAAACTCGTTGATCAACATGCCGCCCGCCAGGGGGCCTGCGGTGGCCGCCACGGTGATGATGGCGGACCAGGCCGCCAGTATCCGGCCGCGCACTTCGGGCGCCTGGTAGGCGTGCATCAGCAGGCTGAGCGAGCTGGGCATGAACAAGGCGCCGCCCAGGCCCTGCAGCAGGCGGGCGGCCACCAGCAGGCCGCTGTCGGGCGCGGCGCCGCATAGCAGCGAGGCCAGCGTGAACAGCGCCAGGCCGGCCAGGTATACGGGCTTGGCGCCATAGCGGTCGGATAAGGCGCCGGCCGCCAGCAGCAGGGCGGCGAAGGCCAGCGTATAGGCGTCGACGATCCACACCAGGCCGCTGAGCGGCGCGCCGAGCTGAGCGCCAATGCTGGGCAGGGCCACGTTGACGACGGTGACATCCAGCATGGCCATGACACAGCCGATGGCCAGCGCCAGCAGCGGGAAAAAGGCGGCGCCGGAGGCGGGCGCGGCCACGGCCAGGGAAGAAGGGCAGGTACTGCGCATGGCGGACATTCCGAAGGATTGGAGACTGGCATGGTACGGACTTCGAGTGATGCAAAAAACCAGTAGAATTGCTGGAATGAAATGCAAATTTGCATCACAGACACGAGCGCTGGCACGGGCCGGCGGTGCGGCGCGGATCGGCGCGGTATCAGGGAACCTTCATGAACTGGGATGACGCGCGCGTGTTCCTGGCCATCTACCGGGTCGGCACCCTGCGCGGAGCGGCCGCGGTGCTGCAGGTCGACCAGGCCACGGCGGGCCGCCGCCTGGCGGCCATCGAGGCATCGTTGCAGGCACGGCTGTTCCTGCGCACGCCGGGCGGATACGTGCCCACGGCGGCGGGCGAACTGGCTTTTGCGGCGGCCGAACGCATGGAGCAGGCGGCCGACCAGCTGCAGCGCCAGATGCAGGGCCTGGACACGCGCCTGTCGGGGGTGGTGCGGGTGGCCACGTCGGATACCCTGGGGCGCCACTATCTGCTGGAAGCCTTCAAGCGGGTGCAGGCCGAGCACCCGGCCATCCGGGTGGTGCTGTCGACCTCAACGCAGATCACCAACCTGACGCGCCGCGAGGCCGACATTGCCGTGCGCAATGTGCGGCCCGACAATCCCGACCTGATCTACCGCCACCTGGCGCGCCGCGAGATGGGGCTGTATGCCTCGGCGGCCTATGTGCAGGCGCATGGCGAACCCCGGCCGGGCACGGCCTTCGCCGGGCATCGGCTGGTGGCCTACCAGCGCACCGCGATCCCCAGCCGGTTCGATGCGTTCTGCGGCGAGCCCACGCGCAACGGCCAGGTGGTGCTGGAAGTGAATTCGGGCCTGATGATGCTGGAAGCCGTGGCCCGGGGGCTGGGCATCGGCGAACTGCCTGTGATGATGGCCGGCACGTATCCGGCCCTGGTGCGCCTGTGGCCGCAACGCGCCGAATCGTACGACCTGTGGCTGGTGTTGCATGGCGACCTCAGCCGCAGCGCGCGCGTGCGCGCCATTGCCGACGCTATTGTGCAGGTGTTTGAAGAAGACGATTAGCGCGGGTTCAGCGGTACATCATCAGGATGACCCAGACGGCGATCATGGCCGCCAGGCCGACCCAGCACGAGGCCCAGAACCCCACGATGGGCGCCTTGACGCCGAACGGCACTTGCTTGGGATCGACATGGGCAAGCTGCCGGTTGGCGTGGGCGAACAGCCCGAAATTGAAGCCGGGAAAGGCCAGCCGGAAGAAGTAGTCCTGGAAGATAGTGGTCTTGACCACCAGGGGAAAGCGGCGGAACGGCCCGTGCTTGAGCAGCGGATGCTGCATCGCCTTGTTGATGTGGTCGGTGCGCACGAAGAACAGCAGGATGCCGCACAGGCAGCAGACCAGGAAGCAGAGCGTGACGAGGCTGAAGGCGTAGGCCAGGACTTGCGTGGGCATGGAAATCCGGAATCAGGCAGAGCGTGTAAGGACGTGGGTGGGTCAGCCGCGGGTCTGGCCGTCGCCGCTGAGCACCCATTTCAGGGTGGTGAGGCCTTCGAGGCCAACCGGGCCGCGCGCATGCAGCCGGTTGGTGGAGATGCCGATTTCGGCGCCCAGGCCGTATTCGAAGCCGTCGGCAAAGCAGGTGGGCAGGTTGACGTAGACCGAGGCGGAATCGACTTCGCGCTGGAACCGCTGCGCGGCCGAGAGGTCTTCGGTGACGATGGCGTCGGTATGGCCCGAGCCCCAGCGCGCGATGTGCTCGATGGCCTGGTCGAGCGAATCGACGATGCGCACCGCCAGGATGGGCGCCAGGTATTCGGTGCCCCAGTCTTCGTCGGTGGCGGGCGTGGCCGACGGCACGATCTCGAGCGTGCGCGGGCAGCCGCGCAGCTCGACGCCATGCGCGCTGAAGGCCGCCGCCAGGCGCGGCAGGATGGACACCGCCACGCCGGCGTCGATCAGCAGGGTTTCCATGGCGCCGCAGATGCCGTAGCGGTAGGTCTTGGCATTGAAGGCAATGGCATGCGCTTTCTGGGGATCGGCTGCCGCGTCGATGTAGACGTGGCAGTTGCCGTCCAGGTGCTTGATGAGCGGCACGCGCGCTTCGCTGGCCAGGCGGGCGATCAGGCCCTTGCCGCCGCGCGGCACGATGACGTCGATGTGTTCGGTCATGGTGATCAGCTTGCCGACCGCGGCGCGGTCGGTGGTGCCGACGACCTGCACGGCTTCGGCCGGCAGCGCGGCCGCCTGCAGGCCGGCCTGCACGATGCGGCCCAGCGCCACGTTGGAATGCAGCGCTTCGCTGCCGCCGCGCAGGATGGTGGCGTTGCCGGATTTCAGGCACAGGGCCGCCGCGTCGATGGTGACGTTGGGGCGCGATTCGTAGATGATGCCGATGACGCCGAGCGGAACGCGCATTTGCGCCACGCGCATGCCGTTGGGGCGCAGGGCGCTGGCGGTGGTGCTGCCGATGGGGTCGGGCAGCGCGGCTACCTGGAGCAGGCCTTCGGCCATGCGGCCGATGGCCTTGTCGGACAGCGTCAGGCGGTCGAGCAGGGCCGGTTCGAGGCCGTTGGCGCGCGCGGTGTCGACATCCTGCGCATTGGCCGCCTGGAGTTCGGCGCGCTTGTCGCGCAGCGCTTCGGCCATGGCGTGCAGGGCCTGGTTCTTGGCGGCGCCGGTGGCGCGCATCATGGCGCGCGAGGCGCGGCGGGCATTTTCGCCCAAGGCCAGCATGGCGGTGTCGATGTCGGTAGCGGGCATCACGGAATCTTGCATGATTGTGGCGGCGGCGCGGTATGCGCCGGCAGAGAGTTCAAGTGTAGCGTGCCGCGGCGGCGCTCATGAGCGGCCGGCGGCCGCCACGCGCAGGGCCAGGCGGGCCATTTCTTCCCAGGGATCGGCCAGGCGGCCGGGCACCGACAGCCCCTTGATGAGGCGGTCGACCTCGTGGGCATGCTGCACGGCCGCTGGCCAGGCGCGTGCGGGCACGCGGCCCAGGGCCTGCAGCGCCAGGCGTTCGTGGGCGCCGAAAATGCGCAGCCGGCGCATGGTGGCGCCGGCATCCTGGCCGCTGGCGCGGGCTTCGGCCACGCGCGCCAGCAAGCGGATTTCGTCGCCGACGGCCCACAGCACCAGCGGCAGCGCTTCGCCTTCGGCGCGCAGGCCGGCCAGCATGCGTACCGTGCGCGGCGCGTCGCCGGCCAGCATGGCGTCGCGCAGGCCGAAGACATCGTAGCGGGCCACGTTGAGCACGGCGCGCTCGACGTCTTCGGCCTCCAGCTGGCCTTCTGGATAGAGCAGGCCGAGCTTCTGGATTTCCTGGTGGGCGGCCAGCAGGTTGCCTTCGACCTTGTCGGCCATCCATTGCAGGGTGGCGTTGTCGGTTTGCTGGTTCTGGCGCGCCAGGCGGGAGCCAATCCAGGCCGGCAGGCGGGCGCGTTCGATGGTGGGCAGGTCGACCATGACGCCGCGCTGCGCCAGGGCTTGCGCCCATTTTGCGTCGCGGGTGGCTTTGTCGAGGCGTGGCAGGGCCACCAGGATCAGCGTGTCGGGGTCGGGCTGGCGGGCGGCCTGTTCGGCCAGCCGCGCCAGGGTGTCGCCGCCGGTTTTGCCGGGTTTGCCGGTGGGCAGCTTGATTTCCAGTACGCGGCGGTCGCCGAACAGCGACACGCTTTGCGTGGCGGCAGCGACGGCGCTCCAGTCGCTGCGGGCGTCCATGACCATGCTGGTGCGGTCGGTGTAGCCGGCCTCGCGCGCCGCGGCGCGCAGGGCGTCGACGGCCTCGGTGACGAGCAGGGGTTCGTCGCCCGATACCGTGTATAGCGGCGCCAGGCGCTGGCCCGCGCGCCGCAGGTGGTCGGCCAGCCGGTCGGCATCGAGCGCCTGTGCCATGCTTTACCAGGCGCCGGTGCCGGGCGAGCCGGGGGTTTGCCAGGTTTCGGGCCCGGAGTCCGAAGGCGGCGCGTTGGGGTCGAAGACGGGGGCGTCGGGATCGCTTTCGCCGCGCGCCGCGGCTTCGGCGGCGGTGCGCACGTCGGCCGCGGTGAGGCGGCGCAGCAGGCGGCTGACCAGCGATTGCTGCATCGACTGGTACAGGCTTTCGATCTGGCCCTGCTTGGCCTGCACGACCTGGTCGTCGTAGGGCATTTCGCGGTAGACCGACAAGGTGGTGTCGGGCAGGATGGCCAAGCCCTTGTTGGTGATCAGGCGGAAGGTGAAGTTGATGCCCAGTTCGTATTCTTCGACCCGGCCCTGCGCGTTCAGCGAGACCTCGCGCAGCGTGCGCTGATTGTGCACCTGCTGCAGGATGGCCTGCGCCTGCTCGGGACTGTCGACCAGGCGCGTGTTGGGCGAAGCGGCGCGCAGCGCCCGCCGGACGTCGGCGCCGAACCGGCTGTTGTCGGCAATGCCGACGTACAGGGTGTCGAAGGGCAGCGGGGTGACGCCGCGCATTGCGAAACCGCACGCCGCCAGCAGCATGACGGCTGCCAGGCCGGCGGCGCGCAGCAGCCAGCGGGCCGGGAAGCGTTGCGGACGTTGCGGGGCAATCTGCATGCAGAACCTCTTAGCCTACGACGTTGACCAGCTTGCCCGGCACGACGATTACGCGCTTGGGCGGACGGCCTTCAAGGAAACGGGCGACTTCTTCTTGCGCCGCGGCGATCTGTTCGATGTCGGCCTTGGACGCTTTGGCGGCCACGCGGATCGCGCCGCGCAGCTTGCCGTTGACCTGCAGCATGAGCTCGATTTCGTCGGCTACCAGCGCGGCTTCGTCGACGTGCGGCCACGGCGCGTCGAGCAGGTCGCCCAGCGCGTGGGTGTAGCCGAGGTCGCGCCACAGCAGCCAGGTGATGTGCGGCACTACGGGGTACAGTACGCGCAGCAGTACGCCCAGCGTTTCGGCGCGCGCGGCATCGGCGTGGGGGCTTTCGGGCAGCTTGGCGTCGTCGAGCGCGTTGAGCATTTTCATGCAGCCCGACACCACCGTGTTGTACTGGATGCGCTGGTAGTCGTAGTCGGCCTGCTTGAGCAGGCCGTAGACTTCGCGGCGCAGGTCTTTGACCGGCGCGGGGGCCTGGGCCCAGTCGGCGCCGGCCGCCAGGCCGCGTGCCACCGCGTCGTGCTGCGCATGGCAGTGCGACCACAGGCGGCGCAGGAACCGGTTGGCGCCTTCGACGCCCGAGTCGGACCATTCGAGTGTTTGTTCGGGCGGGCTGGCGAACATGACGAACAGGCGCGCGGTGTCGGCGCCCAGCGTGTCGATGAGCGCCTGCGGATCGACCCCGTTGTTCTTGGACTTGGACATGGTACCGACGCCGCCGTAATTGACGTCGGAGCCGTCGCTTTTCAGGCGGGCGCCGGTGATGGCGCCCTTGGCGTCGTACAGATTCTCGACTTCTTCGGGCCAGAAGTATTCGATGCCGCCCTGCGCGTTCTTGCGCGAATAGATATGGTTGAGCACCATGCCCTGACACAGCAGCTTGGTGAAGGGCTCGCTAAAGTTCAGCAGGCCCAGGTCGCGCATGACGCGCGTCCAGAAGCGCGCGTACAGCAGGTGCAGCACGGCGTGTTCGATGCCGCCGATGTACTGGTCCATGGGCATCCAGTAATCGTTGCGGGCATCGACCATGGCCTGGTCGTTGCCGGGCGAGGTGTAGCGCATGAAGTACCACGACGAATCGACGAAGGTGTCCATCGTGTCGGTTTCGCGCCGGGCGGGCTTGCCGCAGCTGGGGCAGCGGCAGGACAGGAAGGCTTCGTTCTTGGCCAGCGGGTTGCCGCTGCCGTCGGGGATCAGGTCGTCGGGCAGTACCACCGGCAGGTCTTGCTCGGGTACGGGCACGGGGCCGCACTCGGGGCAGTGGATGATGGGGATGGGCGTGCCCCAGTAGCGCTGGCGCGAGATGCCCCAGTCGCGCAGGCGCCAGGTGGTCTGCTTTTCGCCCAGGCCCTGCGCGGCCAGGTCGGCCGCGATGGCGTCGACGGCCTCGGCGTACGACAGCCCGTCGTATTTGCCGGAATTGACGGTGCGGCCGCTTTGCTTGTCGCCGTACCATTCCTGCCAGGCGTCGGTGGAATAGGTTTTGCCTTCCAGGGCCACCACCTGCCGGATGGGCAGCTGGTATTTCAGGGCGAAGGCGAAGTCGCGCTCGTCGTGCGCGGGCACGCCCATGACGGCGCCGTCGCCGTAGCTCATGAGCACGTAGTTGCCGACCCAGACGTCGACCTGGGCGCCGGTAAGCGGATGCGTGACGGTCAGGCCGGTGCGCATGCCGGCCTTTTCGCGGGTGGCGACCTCGGCTTCGGTGGTGCCGCCCAGCTTGCACTGTTCGATGAAGTCGGCCAGCGCGGGATTGGAGGCGGCGGCGTGCGCGGCCAGCGGGTGCTCGGGCGCCACGGCGCAGAAGGTGACCCCCATGATGGTGTCGGCGCGCGTGGTGAAGACGTACAGCCTGCCGTCCTGGATGAGCTGGCCGTCGGCGCCGGCGATGGTGTGCGGGAACGCGAAGCGCAGGCCCTCGGACTTGCCGATCCAGTTTTCCTGCATGATGCGCACGCGCTCGGGCCAGCCGGGCAAGCCCGAGCGGACCTGCTCGAGGAGTTCGTCGGCGTAGTCGGTGATGCGCAGGTAGTAGCCGGGGATTTCGCGCTTTTCGACCAGGGCGCCCGAGCGCCAGCCGCGCCCGTCGATGACCTGTTCGTTGGCCAGCACGGTCTGGTCGACCGGGTCCCAGTTGACGACCTGGGTCTTGCGGTAGGCGATGCCTTTTTCAAGCATCTTCAGGAACAGCCATTGGTTCCATTTGTAGTATTTGGGATCGCAGGCGCACATTTCGCGCGACCAGTCGATGGCCAGCCCCATCGCCTGCATTTGCTTCTTCATGTAGGCGATGTTGTCGTAGGTCCATTTGGCTGGCGGCACCTTGGACTTGATGGCGGCATTTTCGGCCGGCATGCCGAAGGCGTCCCAGCCCATGGGCATGAGCACGTTGTAGCCGCGCATGCGCAGCTGCCGGGCCATCATGTCGTTGATGGTGTAGTTGCGCACGTGGCCCATGTGCAGCTTGCCGCTGGGATAAGGCAGCATCGAGCAGGCATAGAACTTGGGCTTTTCGGTGCCGTCGGCGTTCTTGGCGTGTTCGGTGACGCGATAGGCGTCGCGGGCCTGCCAGTCTTGTTGGGCGGCGGCTTCGACGGCGGTGGGACTGTAGCGTTCCTGCATGGACTCGTGCGCGTTTTGGTAAATGGGAAAGGGCCGGCGCGGCGCAAAGGCGGCGACGGTCAAACCACTGATTATAGAAGTACCTACGCCCGGGCAGGCGCGGGCGGGATTTCGGGGATGCGCGCCGCCGGCGCCCAGACGGCGTAGGCCAGCGCCGCCGCGCTGACTGTGGCGCCGCCGGCCGCCACGCCGAGCCAGCCGGCGTGTGTGTACAGGGCGGCCGATGCCAGCGAACCCGCCGCCCCGCCGATGAAGTACGAGGTCATGTAACCGGCGGTCAGGCGGCTGCGCGCGTCGAGCCGCAGCCGGTAGATGGTGCTCTGATTGGTGACGTGCACGCCCTGGACCGCCATGTCGAGCACCAGAATGCCGGCCAGCAGGGCGGTCAGCGAATATTCGCCCAGCGCCAGCAGGCCCCACGAGCCGAGCAGCAGCGCCAGACCGGCGCGGGTGGCCAGGTTGCCCAGGCCCCGGTCGCTGAGGCGGCCATAGCGGTTGGCCGCAATGGCGCCGGCGGCGCCGGCCAGGCCGAACAGGCCGATGGCGCCGTCGCTATAAGAGTAGGGCGGATTGGCCAGCAGGAAAGTCAGCGGCGTCCACAGCATGCTGAACGAGGCGAAGATCAGCGCGCCCAGCACCGACCGGCCGCGGAACAGCGGTTCGCGCGTGTATAAATGGAAAATCGAGGCCAGCAGCCCGGCGTAGTGCAGGTCGACGGCGGTTTTGTAGCGCGGCAGCACGCGCCACAGGGCGCCCGCCATGGCAAGCACGAGCACGGCCGCCACCCAGTAGACCGTGCGCCAGTTGCCCAGGCCGGCCAGCATGCCGGAGAAGGTGCGCGCCAGCAGGATGCCCAGCAGCAGGCCGCTCATGACTGTGCCGACGGCCTTGCCGCGCTGCTGGGGCGAGGCTAGCGTGGCTGCGAACGGCACCAGAACCTGCGCCACGACGGACAGGAAGCCGGTGATGGCCGTGCCGGCCAGCAGCATTGCCAGGCTGTTGGAGAACGCCGACAGCAGCAGCCCCACCGCGGCCAGCGCCGTCATGGCTGTAATCAGGGCGCGCCGCTCGATCATGTCGCCCAGCGGCACCAGCAGCAGCAGGCCGGCGGCGTACGACAGTTGCGCGGTGGTGACGATGCCGCCGGCGGCCGTCTCGGACAGGCCGAACTGCTCGCCGATGGTATGCAGCAGCGGCTGCATATAGTAATTGCTGGCGACGATCAGGCCGGTGGCCGCCGACATCAGCAGGATGATGGGAGTGGTGAGGGCGGGAGCGGCGCTGTCGTGGTGCGGAGAGTCGTGGGACATCGGAAACGGGTTGGCGGAAGGTAAGGGAAGGCAGGGCGCGGGCCGGCGTCAGGCCTGGCGCGCGCCTATGGCGCCCGGCGAATGGTGGTCGTGGGCGGCCAGCAGGCGGCGCAGCAGCGCGGCCAGCTGCCTGCGGTCGGCGGTAGGCAGCGGCGCCAGCAATTGGCCGAGTTCGTCCAGGTAGTCGCCCAGCGCGGCCTTGATGGTGCGCAGCCCCTGCGGCGTCAGCGAGGCCATGACGCCGCGCCGGTCGTCGGGGTTGGGTTCGCGCGCCAGCAGGCCGGCCTGTTCGAGGCGGTCGAGGCGGTTGGTCATGGCGCCCGAGGACAGCAGCAGGGCATTGACCAGCGCCTGCGGGCTGAGGGCGTGCGGGGGGCCGGAACGATACAGCGTGGCCAGCACGTCGAATTCGCCCTGGTGCAGGCCGTGCTTGCGGAAGCTGGCATCGGTTTCGCGGGCGGCCAGGGTGTGCAGGCGGAACAGGCGGCTGAACACCGCCATGCCCGAGACATCCAGGCCGGGGCACTGTTCGTGCCACTGCGAAAGTACGAAGTCGACGTGGTCGCGCATAGTTATCTTTACATCAAATATCTTTATGTAAAGATAACTGGGCAGGCCCCGTGCCGTCAAATGCCGTGCCCGGAAACGGCAAGGCCCGCCTCTTGCGAGACGGGCCTTGCCGATGAGACTGCGGGACGAACGCTTATTGGGCGGCGTCTTTCAGTTTCTTGAGCGGACGAACCTTGACCTTGACCGAAGCGGGCTTGGCCGGGAACCAGCGCTCTTCGCCGGTGAACGGGTCTTTGCCGAAGCGCTTGGCCTTGGCGGGAACCTTTTGCACGGTGACCTTGAACAGGCCCGGCAGCGAGAATTCGCCGGCGCCCTTCTTGTCGACCGAACCGAGCACGGCGCCTTCCAGGCCGGCCAGCACGGCCCTGACCGATTTGGCTTCCACGCCGGTCTGTTCAACCAGGTGGGCGATCAGTTGCGACTTGTTCAGCGCTTGCTTGATGGCGCGGGGAGCAGCGGCAGCCGTTTTCTTCACGGCGGGCTTGGCGGCGGTTGCCTTCTTGGCCGGAGCCTTGGCGGCGGTCTTGCTGACTTTCTTGGCAGGAGCTTTTGCTTTGGTAGCCATGGTCGAAATCCGTATGTTTGAGGACACGAGATAGCGCGGCACCGAAGATCGGCACTTGGCACCTCGCGCCCGATAATAGCGGAACTTCGCACGCACGCGAGTATTTCAGCGTGTTGTCGCCGCAAAACATGTTGTTTTCCCGACAATGCGGCGCTTTTTTCGCGGATGCGGCCGCGCCGGGGTGTGCAATGCCGCGGCGACGGATCGAGCGCCGGACGGGGTGCCGCGGCGCGTCAGCGGAATGTAATTTATATCGTGATACGATACTTTTCCCCCAGGACCGGCGCGCTGCCGGTCCTGTTTCTTTTCGTCCGCTCCTTTCCGTATGGCTCCCCCTGCACCATTGTCTTCCGCTCGACCGCCCAGTTCGGCCCGCCTGGGCGATTTCACAACCGACCGCCGCGTCCTGCTGCTGATGTGCATGGCCGTGCTGGTCGGCCTGGCCGGCGTGGGAGCCGCCTGGGTGCTGCTGCGCCTGATCGCGCTGTGTACCAACCTGGCCTACTACGGCCGTTTTTCGTTCGAGAACCTGCCTATCGCGGGCCACACTCTGGGCTGGGGGGCGGTGGCGGTGCCGGTGGTGGGCTGCATCATCATCGGCTTCATGGCGCGCTATGGTTCAGAGAAGATCCGCGGCCACGGTATTCCCGAGGCCATGGAGGCCATCCTGATTGGCAAGAGCCGCATCCAGCCCAAGGTGGCGGTGCTCAAGCCGCTGTCGTCGGCCGTGTCGATCGGCACCGGTGGCCCGTTCGGCGCGGAAGGGCCGATCATCATGACCGGCGGCGCCATCGGCTCGCTGCTGGCGCAGATGGTGCACATGAGTTCCAGCGAGCGCAAGACGCTGCTGGTGGCCGGCGCCGCGGCCGGCATGACTGCTGTGTTCGGCACGCCGGTGGCGGCCATTCTGCTGGCGGTGGAACTGCTGTTGTTCGAATGGAAGCCGCGCAGCTTCCTGCCGGTGGCGGTGGCCGCGGTGGTGGCGGCCGCGGCGCGCCCGCTGCTGTTCGACGCCGCGCCCATTTTTCCCTATGCGGGCGTGGGCGAACCGTCGCTGCACCACGTGGTGGCCTGGGCGCTGGTGGGTGTCATGGCCGGGCTGGGCTCGGGCGTGCTGACCGCGCTGGTGTACGCGGCCGAAGACCTGTTCGAGAAACTGCCGATCCACTGGATGTGGTGGCCTGCCATCGGCGGCCTGGTAATAGGCCTGGGCGGCCTGATCGAGCCCGCCGCGCTGGGCGTGGGATACGACAACATCACCGACCTGCTGTCGGGCAAGCTGGCGCTGCAGGCCGTGTTGCTGCTGCTGGTCGTGAAAGTGGTGATCTGGTCGGTGGCGCTGGGTTCGGGCACGTCCGGCGGCGTGCTGGCGCCATTGCTGATTTTCGGCGGGGCGCTGGGCGCGCTGGCCGCGCCGCTGCTGCCGCAAGCCGATCCCGGTTTCTGGGCGCTGCTGGGCATGGCGGCCATGATGGGCGGCACTATGCGCGCGCCGCTGACCGCGACCCTGTTCGCGGTGGAGCTGACCGGCAATTTCAGCGTGCTGTTGCCGGTGCTGACGGCCTGCGCGTTTGCCTATGGCCTGACCGTGCTGCTGCTGAAGCGCTCGATCCTGACCGAGAAGATCGCCCGCCGCGGCCATCACATTACGCGCGAGTATCATGTCGATCCGTTCGACTTGGTGCGGGTGTCGGCGGTGATGACCACCGCCGTCGAAACGCTGCCGGCATCGATGAGCGTGGCCGACGCGGTGGCGCATTTCACTACGGCCGAGCGGCGCCATACATCGTATCCGGTGGTCGACCAGCAGGGCACGGTGGTGGGCGAGATCACGCGGGCCGACAGCCTGGCCTGGACGCTGGAAGACGAAGACAACGCCCGGCCGCTGGGCGAGATGGTGGCCGGCCGTGAACTTTTCGTGGGCTATCCGGACGAACTTGCCAGCCAGGCGGCCGACCGCATGGCCTTGACGGGGGTGGGGCGCCTGCCCATCGTCGAGCGCACCACCGGCCGCCTGCTGGGGCTGGTGGGCCGCAAAGACCTGCTGCGCGTGCGGGCCGGCCGGCTGCGCGACGAGCGCGAGCGCACCGCATACTTCCGCTGGCGCAGCGCGCGCCGACGTCCGGCCGATACTCTGTAGGAGCTCTCTTGATCAAGAAATTTTGCGCGGGCCTGCTGCTTGCCGCGGCCAGCCTGGCGGGCGCGCAGGCGCAAGTGGTGCCGCCGCCGGTCACGGCCAAGGCGTGGATGCTGCTGGATGCCACCAGCGGCCAGGAAATTGCTTCGTTCAATCCCGACACGCGGGTCGAGCCGGCTTCGCTGACCAAGGTGATGACGGCCTATCTGGTATTCCAGGCCCTGCGCGACGGCCGCTTGTCGGCCCAGCAGCAGGCCACCGTGTCGACGCGGGCCTGGAAGGTGGCGCCCGGCAGTTCCAAGATGTTCCTGGAACCCGGCAAGCGCGTGTCGGTGAACGACCTGCTGTACGGCCTGCTGGTGCAGTCGGGCAACGACGCGGCCATCGTGCTCGCCGAAGCGGTGGCGGGGTCGGTCGAGGCGTTCGTGCAGCGCATGAACCAGCAGGCCGGCAAGATGGGCCTGCGCGACACGCACTTCGCCAGCCCGCACGGCCTGCCCGATCCGGGTACGTACTCTACCGCGCGCGACCTGGCGCTGCTGGCCCAGCACCTGGTGCGCGACTACCCGGATCTGTACAAAACCTACGATTCGGTGCGCACCTTCACCTACAACAATATCGCGCAGCCCAACCGCAACCGGCTGCTGTGGCTCGATCCTAGCGTCGACGGCCTGAAAACCGGGCATACCGAAGCGGCCGGCTATTGCCTGATCGCCTCGGCCGAGCGGCCCGACGGCCAGGCCCGCCGCCGCCTGATCTCGGTGGTGATGGGCACGGCGTCGGACAAGCTGCGCACCGAAGAAAGCCGGGTCTTGCTGAACTGGGGGTTCCAGAGCTTCAAGACCATCAAGCTGTATGCTAAGGGCGAGGCTGTGGAATCGCCGCAAGTCTGGAAGGGCGAGCGCGAGTCGGTGCGCATCGGCGTGGCAAGCGATGCCTATATCACCGTGCCGGTGTCGGCCCAGGTCAAGCCGGTGCTGACCAGCCGCCAGCCCCTGATCGCGCCGATCGCGGCGCAAGACCAGGTAGGCTCGCTGCAGGTGCTGGTGGATGGCAAGCCGACGATGCAATGGCCGGTGGTTGCACTGGACCCCGTGCCGCAGGCCGGCCTGGCTGGCCGCGCCTGGGACAGCGTGCGGCTGTGGTGGCGCGAACACATGGGATAGCAGCGCGCAGTATCTGACGAGGGCAAGATCATGGCAGTGGGTATCCCCGGGTTTTCATCGCCGGCAGCCGGGCCGGAAGCGCCGCTGGAGCTGCTGTCGGCCTGCCATGAGCGCATGGGGCGCCAGTGCGCCACGCTGCGGCGCCTGGCGGTTCACCTTACCGCGCATGGCGCCGATGCCGCTGCCCGGACAGCCGCGGCCAGCGTGCTGCGGTACTTCGACACCGCGGCCGTGCATCATCACCGCGACGAAGAAGAAGACCTGTTTCCCGCGCTGATCGAATCCATGGCGGGCTCCGACGCGTTCTGCCTGCATGCGCTGGTCGACGGCCTGACCCAGGAGCACCGCCAGCTCGAAGCCGCATGGCGCGGGCTGCACGGCGCGCTGCAGGCGGTGGGCGAGGGGCAGCCGGCCGACCTGGACGCCGGACGGGTCGAGGCATTCTACGACCTGTACGCCGCGCACATCCAGCGCGAAGAAGACGAACTGCTGCCGATGGCCGCGCGGCTGCTCGACGACCATGCGCTGGCCGATATAAGCCGTGGCATGCGCGCCCGGCGCGGCGGCGAAGCCGGCTGAGCCGTCGGCGCCACGGGCGGGCGCGTTGCGTGCATCAGGCGAAGGGTTTACGCTAGACCCCCGCCGGGCGGCCCCCGGCATGTCAAACACATTCACAACAACGGGACAAGGCGGCGTGTGGGCAAGCTGGCAAGCAGGTTATTCGGCACGTGGGTCTACGATATCGGGCCTGCCACGCTGCGTGCTGATGCGCTGGCAGGCCTGTTGGGCGCCTTGCTGGTGCTGCCGCAGGGCGTGGCCTTTGCCACGCTGGCCGGGCTGCCACCCGAATACGGCTTGTACTCGGCCATCGTACCCTGTGTGGTGGCGGCGCTGTTCGGCTCCAGCCGCCATGTCATGTCGGGCCCCACTAACGCCAATTCACTGGCCCTGTATGCGGTGCTGGCGCCGCTGGCCGCGGCGGGCAGCCCCGCCTACATACAGCTGGCGCTGGCGGTCACCATTTTGGTGGGCATCTTGCAGTGGCTGGTTGGCGCGCTGCGGCTTGGATCCCTGGCCAATTTCATTTCGCCTTCGGCGCTGTTCGGCTTTACCAGCGGCGCGGCCCTGCTGATCGCGGTGCACGCCCTGAAAGACGCACTGGGGCTGGAAGGCATCCATGCGCACGGGGCCGGCGCGGTGCTGCTGGGCGTGGCGCGCGGGCTGGGCTCGCTGCATTGGGGGGCGCTGCTGGTAGCGCTGGCCACCATCGCGGCTTCGGTGCTGGCACGCCGCTGGGACCGCCGCAAGCCCTATATGCTGATCGGGCTGGCCGCCGGCACGGCGCTGGCGGCGGGGTTGAATGCCTGGGTGTTCGAGGCGGCCGGCCGCCCCATTTCGGTGCTGGGTGCGCTGGCGCAGCCCTGGCCGCCGTTCCACGTGCCGGATATCGACTGGAGCCATCTGCCCGATCTGCTGGGCCTGGCCTTCGCGCTGTCCATCGTGGCCTTGGCGCAATCCATTTCGATCGCCAAGGCCGTGGCGGCGCGTTCGGGCCAGGCCATCGACGCCAACCGCGAATTCATCGGGCAGGGCTTGTCGAACATCGTGGGCGGATTCTTCTCTTCGTATTTGTCCTGCGGCTCGCTGAACCGTTCGATACCGAACTTCGAGTCCGGCGCGCGCACTCCGCTGGCGGCGGTATTCGCGGCGGCGCTGCTGATCGTGCTGGTGATGGCCAGCGCGCCGCTGCTGGCGTTGATTCCGCATGCGGCGATTGCCGGCCTGCTGCTGCTGGTGGCCGGAAACTTGCTGGAACTGCCGCGCTGGCGGCATGTGGCGCGCGTGCAGCGCAGCGAGTGCATGATCGCGCTGGCCACGCTGGCGGCCACGGTGACCATCCGCATGGAAATCGCCATTCTGCTGGGCACGCTGCTGTCGCTGCTGGCCTATCTGCACCGCACCTCGCACCCCGCCATGCGCACCATGGGCTTCGACGCCCACGACCCCGACCGCCATTTCGCCGTGCTGGAAGGCCTGCCCGATGCCTTGCCCGAATGCCCGCAGTTGAAGCTGCTGCGCATGGAAGGCTCGGTTTACTTCGGGGCGGTGGCGCACGTGGCCGACCGGCTGCAGGCGCTGCGGGCGGCGCCGGACGCCCCGCGCCACCTGCTGGTGATGGCCAAGAGCATGAACTTCATCGACCATGCGGGCGCGCTGGTCTGGGAAGACGAACTGCGCAAGCGGCGCGAGGCCGGCGGCGACCTGTATTTTCACCGGCCCCGGCCCGAGGTCATGCAGATGTGGCGGCGCCTGGGCTTCATCGACCGCCTGGGCGAAGACCACGTGTTTCCCGACAAGCACACCGCCATTGCCGATATCTACGCGCGGCTGGACCCGGACATCTGCGCCGGCTGCACGGCGCGCATCTTCCGCGAATGCGGGCCGCTGGGCCATGCGGGGCAGAAGCAGGACAAGCCGGGCGCCTGACGCCTGCCGGCGCGCGAATCAGGCGTCCGTGCCGACCGGCTCGCTGCCCAGGTAGGCCGCTTTGACGCGGGCGTCGGCGGCAATGGCGGCCGGCGCGCCGTCGGCCAGCACCTGGCCGCTCACCAGTACCACGATGCGGTCGGCGTGCTGGAACACGACATCCAGGCTGTGCTCGGTGAACAGCACGGCAATGCGGCGCGTGTCGGCCAGTTCGCGGGTCAGGCGCATCAGGGCATGGCGCTCGCCGGCGGCCATGCCGGCGGTGGGTTCGTCCATCAGAAGCAGGCGCGGCGCGTGTGCCAGGGCCATGGCCAGTTCGACCCGCTTGACGTCGCCGTAGGCCAGTTCGCCGCACGGGCGCCACGCCTGGTCCGCCATGCCGACCTGTTCCAGCAGGGCCTGGGCCTCGTCGGCGCCGTGGCGGTCGGCGCGGCGCCAGCCGTCGAACAAGCGGCGGTCGCGGGCCAGCAGGGCGGTCTGCACATTTTCCTGGGCCGTCATGGAACGGAAAGTAGCCGCGGTCTGGAAGGTGCGGCCCACGCCCTGGCGCCATATCTGCTCGGGACGCAGGCCCACCAGTTCGCGCCCGTCCAGCAGCACCGAGCCGGCATCGGGCCGCATCTGGCCGCTGAGCGCGTTGAAGCAGGTGGATTTGCCGGCGCCATTGGGACCGATCAGCGCCAGCATGTGGCCGGCCGGCAGCACGAAAGAGACGTCGTCCAGGGCCTGGATGCCGCCGAACGACTTGCACAGTCCGCGCACCTGCAGCAGCGGCGGGGTGGGGGCGCTTGCGTGCCTGGAGGGATTCGGCGCGTTCATGGCGCGGCCTTGGCGTTGTGCCGCGCGATGCCGGCCAGGCCGTCAGGGCGCGCCATGACCAGGGCCAGCACGGCCAGGCCCAGCACGGCGTGCCAGTACTCGGTGAGGCGCGCGGCGGTGTCCTGCAGCCAGGTATAGGCGGCGGCGCCGGCCAGCGGGCCGGCCAGGGCCTGTACGCCGCCCAGCAGCACCATGACCAGTCCGTCGACCGAACGGCCCACGCCCAGCACGTCGGGCGCGATGCTGCCCTTGGAGAACGCATACAGCGAGCCTGCCAGGCCGGCGGCCAGGGCGGCGGCGGTGAAGCCGGCCCATTGCACGCGCTGTACATCGATGCCGATGGCCTGCGCGCGCAGCGCCGAGTCGCGCGCGCCGCGCAGCGCGTAGCCCAGCGGCGAAAACACCAGGCGTCGCAGCCAGGCGATGCCGGCCGCGCACAGCAGCAGGCTGGCGTAGTAGTACGCGGGGCCGCTGCTCAGCCAGCCGGACGGCCACAGGCCGATCAGCCCGTTGCTGCCGCCGGTGACGCCGTCCCATTGATACACCAGGGCCCACAGGATCTGCGCGACGGCCAGCGTCAGCATGGCCAGGTAGACGCCAGACAGCCGCACGCAGAACCAGCCGAACAACAGCGCACCCAGCGCGGCTGAGAGCGGGCCGGCCAGCAGGGCGGCTTCCATGGGCAGCGCCGCCAGCTTCAGCAGCAGGGCGGCGCCGTACGCGCCCAGCCCGAACCAGGCGGCGTGCCCGAACGAGGTCATGCCGGCCGGGCCGATCAGGAAGTGCAGGCTGGCCGCGAACAGCGCGGCGATCAGGATTTCGGTGAACAGCACGGTCAGGTACGGCCAGGCCGTCGTGGCCAGGGGCAGGGCCAGCAGCGCGAGCAGCAGCGCCCCGTAGGCCAGGCGCACGCGGCGCGAGGCGGGCGAAAGCGGCGGCGCGACGGCCGCGGCCGCGCCGGCGGGCTCGGGCGGCTTGCCCAGCAGGCCCCAGGGCCGCATCACCAGCACCACCGCCATCACCGCGAATTCAGCCACCAGCGTGAGCCTGGACAGGTTGAACGTCCAGGGGCCGATCTGTGTCTGGCCAACATATACGAATACGGCCTTGGCCAGGCAGATCAGCAGGGCGGCCAGGAAAGCGCCTGGCACCGAGCCCAGGCCGCCTACCACGACTACGACGAAGGCGCTGGCGATGATTTCGAGGTCGAGCCCGAGCGTGGCGGGCGTGCGCGGCGCCGCCATGGCGCCGCCCAGTCCGGCCAGGAACGCGCCCAGCGCGAACGCCGAAGTGAACAGCCAGGCCTGGTTGACACCCAGCGCCGCCAGCATGCTGCGGTTTTCCGCCGCGGCCCGCAGCAGCCGGCCCCAGCGGGTGCGCATCAGCAGCAGCCATAGCAGGCCCAGCACCAGCGGGCCCAGCGCGATCAGCAGCAGGTCGTACTGGGGAAAGCGCCGGCCCAGGATATCGACCGCGCCGCCCAGCCCGGGCGCGCGCGCGGCGAACAGGTCGGCCGGGCCCCATAGGGCCAGGGCCGCGTCGCCGATGATCAGCACCAGCGCGAAGGTGGCCAGCAACTGGAAGAGCTCGGGGGCGCGGTAGATGCGCCGCAGGACCAGCATTTCGACGGCCGCGCCCAGCGCCCCCACGGCCAGGGCCGCCAGCGGCAGCGCGGCCCAGTAGCCCAGCGCCGAGCCGCCCAGCCATGAGGTGAGCGTCCAGGCCAGGTACACGCCCAGCATGTAGAACGACCCGTGCGCGAAGTTGACGATGCGGGTGACGCCGAAGATCAGCGACAGCCCGGCGGCCACCAGGAACAGCGCGCTGGCGTCGGCCAGGCCGTTGAGCAGCTGCAGCAGCAGGCCGGTGAGATTCATCAGGGCGCGGGGCGCAGTTGCCGCACGTACTGGTCGGGCGGCTGCAGGCGGCTGCCGTCCAGGTAAGAGAAGTCTTTCATGATGCCCTGGCCGTCTTGCTGCGCAGTGACGCCCACGAATACGCCCATGGTGGATTGATGGTCGATGGCGCGGTAGGTGACCGGGCCGAAAGGCGTTTCGACTTGCAGGCCGGCGAAGGCGTCGACCAGCTTTTCGGTATCGGCGGTGCCGGCCCGCTCGAGGCCCGCCGCGATCGATATCAGCGACGCATAGCCGACTACCGAGCCGACTTTGGGCGTTTCGTTGTAGCGCTTGCGGTAGGCCTCGGCAAACGCCTTGTGCTCGGGCGTGTCGATGGCGTACCAGGGATAGCCCGTGACGATCCAGCCGTCGGGGCTGTCGGCGCCCAGCGGTTCGAGGTATTCGGGCTCGCCGGTCAGCAGCGACACCACGGCGCGGTTCTCGAACAGGCCGCGGGTATTGCCCTCGCGCACGAAGCGGGTCAGGTCGGCGGCAAACAGCACGTTGAAGATGGCGTCGGGCTTGGCGTCGGCCAGCGCCTGCACGACCGCGCCGGCGTCGATCTTGCCCAGCGGCACCGCCTGCTCAGCCACGAATTCGATATCGGGCTGGAACGAGGTCATCATGGCCTTGAAGGTGGCCACGGCCGACTGGCCGTATTCGTAGTTGGGGTACACCAGCGCCCAGCGCTGCTTGCGCAGCGCCAGGGCCTTGGGCGCCAGCGCGGCCACGTGCATCCAGGTGGATGGGCGCAGCCGGTAGGTGTAGCGATTGCCGTCGTGCCAGGTGATCTTGTCGGTAAGGGGCTCGGCCGCCAGGAAAAATACTTTGCGCTGTTTGGCGAAATCGGCCAGCGCCAGCCCGGTGTGCGACAGGAAGCCGCCGAACAGCAGGTCGACTTTCTCGCGAGTGATCAGTTCTTGCGCGGCGCGCACCGAATCGCCGGGATTGCCGTTGTCGTCGCGCCAGATCACCTGCAGGGGGCGGCCCAGCACGCCGCCCTGGGCGTTGATTTGTTCCAGCGCCAGTTGCCAGCCTTTTTTGTAGGGGGCCAGGAAGGCGGGAATGGCTTTGTAGCTGTTGATTTCGCCGATGCGGATGGGCGGCGCGTCGTTTTGGGCGTGGGCCGCGGGCAGCATGGCCAGCGCGGCCGCGAATGCGGCACCGCGCAGCAGGGTCAGGGTTCGGAACATGATGTGGGGCAGTGCGCTCAGGGGACGGGAAACCGGCGAAAAAAAACGGCCCCGCGACAGGCAGGGCCGTATAACTATACTCAAAACCCGCTGGGTTACTTCAGCTTGGTTTCTTTGTAGTCGACATGCTTGCGAGCGACCGGATCAAATTTCTTGATCAGCATCTTCTCGGGCATGTTGCGTTTGTTTTTGGTGGTGGTGTAGAAGTGGCCCGTGCCGGCGGTGGACTCGAGCTTGATTTTTTCGCGGATACCTTTGGCCATGTCGTGCTCCTAGATGTGGATGAGGGCGGGCCGGATCAGGCCAGTTCGCCGCGGGCGCGCAGGTCGGCCAGGACGGCGTCGATGCCGTTCTTGTCGATGATGCGGATGGCCTTGGCGGAAACACGCAGGCGAACCCAGCGGTTTTCGCTTTCGACCCAGAACCGGCGCGATTGCAGGTTGGGCAGGAAGCGACGCTTGGTTTTGTTGTTGGCGTGCGAGACGTTGTTGCCCGTCATCGGGCCTTTGCCAGTAACTTGGCATACGCGTGCCATGGTTTTTACCTTTTAATCTGGCCGCGCATGGGGAAAGGAAAGACAGGTAGATGGGCCGGAGCCCGTGCTTATACCCGCTGCCTGCCGCCCCCCTATACACGGGTTGGGTGGTGGTAGAAAGTGGCGGCCACAAAGCATAGCGGCTGCACACGGGAAAACTTCATGTGAAGCTCGCCATTCTAATACAAAAAAACCAACGAAATCAAGCCACGGGGCGTTTCAGGCCGCGGGCGATGTGGCCGGCCAGCCACGACAGGCAGGCGCAGCAGGCCAGCACGGTGGCCAGGGGCAGGGGGCCCGTGGCCTGCCAGGCGCTGACCACGAAGCCGGCCACGGCCCCGCACGACAGCTGCAGCGTGCCCAGCAATGCCGAGCCGGCGCCCAGCCGCTGGCCCTGTTCGGACAGGGCCAGCGCGGCCGAATTGGGGTTGACGAAACCCTGGCTGAACATATAGCCGATCAGGCAGGCCATCAGCAGGGGCAGGGTCATCAGCCCGGCCAGGGCCAGCGCCAGGGCCGCCAGGCTGGCCGTGGCCAGCGCGGTCAGGGCGCCGCGCTGCAGCTGCAGCGGTGTGTGAGTGCGCAGCAGGCGGGCGCTGATCTGTGAGCCGATGATCAGCCCCGCGGCATTGGCGCCGAACAACAGGCCGTAATGCTGCGGATCGACGCCGTACAGTTCGATGAACAAGTGCGGCGAGCTGATGATGTAGGCGAACATGCCGGCCTGGCCGAAGCCGCCGGCCAGGCTGTGCGCCATGAAGCCGCGGTGGCGCAGCAGCGCCGCGTAATTGCGGGCGATAGAGGCGGCGCTGAGCGGCTGGACGCGTTCGGGCGCCAGCGATTCGCGCATGATGAGGGCGGTGGCGGCCATCATGGCCAGCGCCACGGCCGCCATCAGCCAGAACAGGCTGCGCCAGCCCACTACGGCCAGCAGCTGCCCGCCGGCCAGCGGCGCGAGAATCGGCGCCAGCCCCATGATGAGCATCAGCAGCGACATGGCGCGCGCGGCGTCATGGGTTTCGTAGTGGTCGCGGATGACCGCGCGGGGAATCACCACGCCGGCGGCCCCGCCCAGCGCCTGCAGCACGCGGCAGAAGGTCAGCACCTGCACGCTGCCGGCCAGCGCGCAGCCCAGCGAGGCGGCGACGTACAGGGCCAGGCCGGCCAGCATCGGCTTTTTGCGACCGTAGCGGTCGGCCAGCGGGCCGTACGCCACCTGAGCCAGGGCCAGGCCGATCAGGTAAGCCGCCAGCGTGCGCTCGACATCGCCGCGCGGCACCTGCAGGCTGCTGGCGATGGCCGGAAAGGCCGGCAGGTACATGTCGATGGAGAACGGCCCGATGGCGGTCAGCGTACCCATCAGGATGAGCCAGCCAGGCAGGCTGCGGGACAAAGATTGCGGTAGCATGAGGCGGGGGATGGATCTATGCCGCCTGATGCAACGACAAACGGCGGCAAGCCGACGACTGTATCACGGGTTGCAGGCTCTTACGGCATGCAATCGTTTCCGATACAGTTGCCGGGTTCTTTCATGTCTGTCGGGGAGAAGCTGTGAATCCTTTGCTGTCTGCTGTAGAACGCAAATTGCAGTCTTTGCGGGTTTCCGTGCAAATGGAATTGCCCGATGGCACCGTGGTCGGCCAGGCCGACCCCCAGGTTCGTTTCGTGGCCCGCGACAAGGCCGCGCTGGCGCACCTGGCCGAAGGCGCCGTCGGAGTACTGGGCCAGGACTACGTCGAAGGCCGCATCGATATACAGGGCAATATGCGCCACGTTATGCAGGCCGCTTCGGCGCTGCTGCCGGGCTCGCCCGTCGATGCCGCGCGCGGCGGCTGGCTGACCGAGCTGGTGCGCAAGGTGATTTCGGTCTGGCGCCATTCGGTCGAGCGCGATGCCAAGCAGATCGAATTCCATTACGACTTGTCTGACGATTTTTACGCCTTGTGGCTCGACCCGCGCCGGGTCTATTCCTGCGCCTATTACCGCACGCCGGACATGAACCTGGCGCAGGCCCAGGAAGCCAAGCTCGACCATATCTGCCGCAAGCTGCGCCTGCAGGCGGGCGAGCGCTTCCTGGATGTGGGCGCCGGCTGGGGCGGGCTGCTGCTGTGGGCCGCCGAGAACTACGGCGTGGACGCCACCGGCATCACCCTGTCGCGCAACCAGCATGCCTACGTCAACAAGCTCATCCAGGAAAAAGGCCTGGCGGGCCGGGTGCGCATGGAGCTGCTCGACTACCGCAAGCTGGACGAAGCCCAGCCGTACGACAAGCTGGCGTCGGTGGGCATGTTCGAGCACGTGGGCAGGGCGCAGCTGCCGGCCTACTTTGCCAAGCTGCGCCGCCTGGTCAAGCCGGGCGGGCTGATCATGAACCACGGCATCACCGCCGCCGGCCTGTACAACGCCGAACTCGGCAGCGGCATGGGCGAGTTCATCGAAAAATACATTTTCCCCGGGGGCGAGCTGACCCACGTCAGCAGCGTGATAGAGGCGGTCACGAATGGCGGCCTGGAAGCGGTCGATGTCGAGAACCTGCGGCCGCATTACGCCCGCACCCTGTGGGCCTGGAGCGACGCCCTGGAAGCCCGCCTGGCCGACGCCGCGCAGGTGCTGCAGGGCGAGCAGGGCGCCCGCTCGCTGCGCGCCTACCGGTTGTACCTGGCCGGTTGTGCCATGGCGTTCGAGCACGGCTGGATCGCGCTGCACCAGATCCTGGCCGCCGGCAACCCCGTTACCGGCCGGGCCGACGAGCTCGACAACCCGGCGGACCTGGCCTATCCGTGGCGGCGCGGCTACATGTATGCCGAGGGCTGAAACGGATCAAGCCCCGGCCAATCCGGGCGGAGAACCGCCCGGATTGTGCTTTTCCCGGGCCGGAAAGGCGATTTGATTTATCTATTAGAAACTGAAAGAAACTAAATATTCCAATCTTATGTTGCGATGCAATACCGCATGAATCGGGGCTGTAAAGCCCGTCCATCAGTGGTTTCCCTAGGCAATTCTTGGCTATTTGTATCTATCTTTTTCTGGCATAAGCTTGGTGTCCGAAGCAAAATCGGCTAAGATGCCGGCTTCTTCATTTAGTTTCATTCAATTTACTGTCAGTCCATCGCAGGCCATTTTGGCTATGCGGCGGGCCTGCTGTCTGAACAAGACCGTCGCCGCCACCGGCCTCGCGTCTTGCTGCTAGTGTCGGTTTGTATTGGCGGTTCTGCCCGTCTTCCGCACAACCCCCTTAGCTCCACGGCATAACACGGCGTTGTCTGTTGCTGTTGTGTCCCTGAACCTATGGAGGCAAAAGCCAATGCGTTTCACCCCTATCAAAACCCTGGCCGCTGCGGCGGTGTTTCTTGCGTTTGCCGGTACCGCCCAGGCGGCCGACGCTCCTCAGTGCGAACTGGACCGTTCCGTGAAGTTCGGCGGCATGAACTGGGAATCCAACCTGGTGCTGGTCGATATCGAACGCTTCATCATGGAAAAGGGCTACGGCTGCAAGACCGAAACCCTGCCCACCGAAACCCTGCCCGCCCTGGCCGCCCTCGAGCGCGGCGACCTGGACATTAACACCGAGGTCTGGCTGAACAGCGTAGCGGCCCCGTGGGACAAGGCCGAGAAGAGCGGCAAGGTCAAGCGCATCGGCGACGTCTACATGGGCGGCGAGGCGTGGTTCATTCCGCGCTACACCGCCGAGCGCCTGCCGGAACTGAAAGCGGCCGCCGACCTGCCCAAGTTCAAGGATGAGTTCAAGGACCCGGAAGAGCCCTCGAAGGGCCGCTTCTACGGCTGCCCGGCTGGTTGGGGCTGCGAAGTCGTCAGCACCAACCTGTTCCATGCCCTGAAGCTGGACGATACCTACACTCTGTATTCGCCCGGCACCGGCGCGGCCCAGAAGGCGGCCCTGATGTCGGCCTACAAGCGCAAGCAGAACGTGGTGTTCTACTACTGGTATCCGACGCCGCTGGTGGGGGCACTGGACCTGGTCAAGCTGGAACTGCCGCCCTTCGACGCAGAAAAGCACAAGTGCCTGACCGCGCCCAAGTGCGCCAACCCGCAGCCCAGCGCCTACCCCGACAATCCGGTGTTCACCGCCGTTAATACCGAGTTCTCGAAAAAAGCTCCCAAGCTGACCGAGTTCTTGTCCAAGGTCAGCATCCCGCTGCCCCAGGTCGACCAGACCCTGGCGCACATGGAAGAGTCCGGCGACGATTCGTCCGCCGTTGCCCAATGGTTCCTGAAGAACAAGTCCGATGTCTGGACCAAATGGGTACCTGCCGAGGTCGCGACACGCGTCCAGGCCGCGCTGTAAGCTGTAGGCAGGCCGCTGCGCCGCGCCGTAATGGCGCGCGCCGCCGGCCTGCCCGGCGTTTTCCCCGGGCGCGGCCGTAGCCGCGCCCCAAGGGGCCCGCGCGCCGGGGGCCATGCGGCTGGCCGGCTGCCGTCCGGCCGCATCGCCCGCGGCACGCCCGTAAGGAGTTGCCTATGTTTCCTGAAATAATCCCGCCGCGCGCCGTGCGCGGCGCCATCGACACATTTGTCGATCACCTGGTCACGCGCTATGCCGACACGCTCGAGGCGATGTCGCGGCCGTTCCTGGACGTGCTGGTATGGCTGGAGCACCTGCTGCGCAGCACGCCCTGGTGGATCGTGGTGGCGGTCACCATCGCCATCGCCTGGGGCGTCAGCCGCCGCATCGGCCTGAGCGTGGCGATGGGCGCGCTGCTGTGCGTCATCGGCCTGCTGGGCCTGTGGGATGCCGGCATGCAGACGCTGGCGCTGATGATCATGGCTGCCGGCCTGTCGGTCATTATCGGCATTCCGGTGGGCGTGCTGATGGCGCGCGCTAACTGGCTGCGTTCGATCATGCTGCCGCTGCTCGATATCATGCAGACCATGCCCAGCTTCGTGTACCTGATTCCGGTGGTGATGCTGTTCGGCCTGGGCAAGATCCCGGCCATTATCGCCACCGTGATCTACGCCGTGCCGCCGCTGATCCGCCTGACCGACCTGGGCATCCGCCTGGTCGACCGCGAAGTGCTCGAGGCCTCGCGCGCGTTCGGCGCCACGCCGCGCCAGCAATTGTTCGGCGTGCAGCTGCCGCTGGCTCTGCCGAACATCATGGCAGGCATCAACCAGACCACCATGATGGCCCTGTCGATGGTGGTGATCGCCTCGATGATCGGCGCGCGCGGCCTGGGCTATGAGGTGCTGCTGGGCATCAACCGCCTGGAAGTCGGCCGCGGCCTGCTGGCCGGCCTGGGCATCGTGGTGCTGGCCGTGCTGTTCGACCGCATCACGCAGTCCTATGGACACCGTGTACGCAAAGGAGGCCACCGATGAGCAAGATCGAGGTCAAGAACATCTACAAGGTCTTCGGCCCGAATCCCGGCAAGTGGCTGGCGGCGGCGCAAGAAGGCATGAGCAAGGAAGAGCTGCTGGCCAAGAGCGGCCACACGCTGGGCCTGCGCGACATCAGCCTGTCGATCGAAGAGGGCAGCATCTACGTGATCATGGGCCTGTCGGGCTCGGGCAAGTCGACGCTGATCCGCCATTTCAACCGGCTGATCGAACCCAGCGCGGGCCACATCCTGGTCGATGGCGTCGATGTCGTCAGCCTGGGCACGCGCGAGCTCGAAACCTTCCGCCAGAAGAAAATGAGCATGGTGTTCCAGCGCTTCGGGCTGTTTCCGCACCGCTCGGTACTGGAAAACGCCGCCTACGGGCTGACCGTGCAGGGCGTGCCCAAGGCCGAGCGCGAGCAGCGCGCGCGCCACTGGCTGGACCAGGTCGGTCTGAACGGCTTCGAGGCGCAGTATCCGCACCAGCTGTCGGGCGGCATGCAACAGCGCGTGGGCCTGGCCCGCGCGCTGGCCACCGACGCCGAAATCCTGCTGATGGACGAAGCCTTCTCGGCGCTGGATCCGCTGATCCGCCGCGAAATGCAGGACCACCTGCTGCAATTGCAGGCCAAGCTCAACAAGACCATTGTGTTCATTACGCACGACCTGGACGAGGCCCTGCGCCTGGGCAACCGTATCGCCATCCTGAAAGACGGCGAACTGGTGCAGGAAGGTACGCCGGAAGATATTCTGCTGAACCCGGCCAATGACTACGTGCAGGCGTTCCTGCAGGACGTCAACCGCACCAAGGTGCTGAATGCGGCGCATGCGGTCAACCCGCCGCGCCTGACGCTGACCATGCGCTCGCGCCCGGCCCATGCGCTGGACCGCATGCGCGCGCTCAGCTTCGAATATGCCCCGGTACTCGACGGCAAGCGGCTGGCTGGCGTGCTGACGGCCGAGGTGGCGCAGCGCGCCGTCGACGCCGGCGCGCGCGATGTGTCGGCATTCGTGGAAGACCTGGCCTCGGTGCCAGCCACTGCAGGCCTGGACGAAGTGCTGGCCCGCCTGGTGCACAGCGACCAGCCGGTGGCCGTGACCGGCGAGGACGACGAGTTTATTGGCATGCTGTCGCGCAAGAAGGTGGTGGACCTGGTCACGCCCGCGCTGGTCGAGCAGGCGCCCGAGGCCGAGACCGCCCAGGCCGAGGCCGACCCGGGCCAGTCCGCGGCGTAGCGGACTCAGTCCAGCCGCACGTCGGCGGCCTGCACCAGGTTGTGCCGGCGGGCGATTTCGGTGCGGATGTGGTCGCCGTATTTCCGCGGCGACCCGTTTCAGCGCCTGGCCGGTACTAGAACAAGCCCGGGTATGCGCCGCCGTCGATCAGGATGTTCTGCCCGGTGATGTAGCCGGCACGGGCGCCGCACAAGAACGCGCAGGCCGCGCCGAACTCGTCCGGGTCGCCATAGCGGCCCGCCGGGATGGCCCGGGTCTGGAGCGCGATTTCTTCGTCCAGCGGCAGGCCCGAACGCCGGGCGCGCGCGGCGTTGTTGCTGCGCAGCCGGCCGGTGTCGAACTTGCCGGGCAGCAGGTTGTTCAGCGTGACGTTGTGGCGCGCGATCTGGCGCGCCGCGCCGCCCGCGAAGCCGGACAGGCCGGCGCGCGCGCCGTTGGACAGGCACAGGATGTCGACCGGCGCCTTGGCGGCTGACGACGTGATGTTGACGATGCGTCCGAAGCCGCGTTCGATCATGGGCCCCACTGCGTGGCGGATCATTTCTATTGGCGCCAGCATGTTGGCCTCGAGAGCGGCCAGCCAGTCCGCGCGCGCCAGATCGCGGAAGTCGCCCGGCGGCGGCCCGCCCGCGTTGGTGACCAGGATGTCGATCTGCGGCGCCGCGCCGAGTACCTGCGCGCGTCCTGCTTCGGTGGTGACGTCGGCCGGCACTGCGATGACCTGCACACCGGTCTGTGCGCGGATGCGCGCGGCGCTTTCGTCCAGGTCGGCGCGCGTGCGGGCGGCCATCACCAGGTGGACGCCTTCGCGCGCCAGCGCCAGCGCGCAAGCGTGGCCCAGCCCCTTGCTGGCGCCGCACACCACGGCCCAGCGTCCCGCGATGCCGAGATCCATGCCCGTGTTTCCGTCAGTGCGCCGCCGCGGCCGGCGCGGCCTGGCGCCGCAGCTGGTCCAGCGTGGCGGCCGGGGTGATGGCCTGCGGATCGACCTGGATCTCGATCAGCGTGGCGCGCTGTTCGCGCAGCGCGGTGTCGAAGGCCGGCGCGAACTGCGCCGTGTCGGTCACGGTGACGCCCTGCAGGCCGAACGCGCGCGCATAGCCGGCGAAATCGGGATTGGTGAGCTCGGTGCCGATGACGCGCGCTGGATAGGTTTTTTCCTGGTGCATGCGGATGGTGCCGTACATGCCGTTGTTGACCACGATAAAGATGATGGGCAGCGCGTAGCGCGCCACGGTGGCCAGTTCTTGCCCGCTCATCAGGAAGCAGCCGTCGCCGGCGAAGCAGACCACCTGGCGCCCGGGGTGCACCAGCTGCGCGGCAATAGCTGCCGGCACGCCATAGCCCATGGCGCCGCAGGTGGGCGCCAGCTGCGTGCCGCGGCGGCGGTAGGAATAATAGCGATGCACCCAGATGGCATAGTTGCCGGCGCCGTTGGTGATGATGGCGTCGTCGGCCACGCGCTCGCGCACATGGCGCACGATGTGGCCCATATTGACCTTGCCGGGCACCTCGGTCACGGTTTGCCATTGCTGGTAATCGGCGTGCGCCTGCCCCACCCAGCCGGCCCGCGCGGGTGCGGGCGGGGCGGGCAGCCGCAAGGCGGCCGCCGCGAACGCGGCCGGCCCGGCATTGATGGCCAGCGCCGGCCGGTAGACGCGCCCGAGTTCTTCGGCGCCCGCCAGCACGTGCACCATGGGCTTGCCCGGATCGGGGTTGGCGATCAGCGTATAGCCCTGGGTGGATGCCTCGCCCAGCCGCGTGCCGACCACCAGCAGGAAATCACTGTCGCGCACGCGCTGCGCCAATGCCGGACTGGGCGCCAGGCTCAGGTCGCCTGCATAGCAGGGATGGCTGTTGTCGACGATGTCCTGGCGCCGGAAGGCGCAGGCCACTGGCATGCCGTGGGCCTGCGCGAAGCTGGCGATGTCCTGGGCTGCCTGCGCGGTCCAGCCGCTGCCGCCCACGATCATCAGCGGCCGTTCGGCGTGCTCGAGCAGGGCGGCCAGCCGCTGCATCTGGCCGGCATCGGGGGCCGCCTGCACGGGCTGCCAGGGCGGTGAATCGGCCGCCTGCACCACATCGGCCAGCATATCTTCCGGCAGCGCCACCACGACCGGGCCGGGGCGGCCGGCCACGGCCAGCTGGAAGGCATAGCCCACCAGCTCGGGCACGCGCCGCGCGTCTTCGATCTGGATCACGCCCTTGGCCAGGCCGCCGAACATCTGCCGGTAGTCCACTTCCTGGAAGGTTTCGCGCTGCGCGGCGTCGCGGCCCACCTGGCCGACGAACATGATCATCGGCGTGGAGTCCTGGCGGGCGGTGTGCACGCCGGTGCTGCCATGCGTGGCGCCGGGGCCGCGCGTGACGAAGCAGATGCCTGGGCGCCCGGTCAGCTTGCCGTACGCCTCGGCCATATTGGCGGCGGCGGCCTCGTGCCGGCAGGTGATCACGCGCATGCGGTCGCGGTGTTCGTACAGGCCGTCGAGCACGGCCAGGTAGCTTTCGCCGGGTACGCAGAAGACAGTGTCGGCGCCATTGACCGCCAGGGCGTCGGCAAGCAATTGCCCGCCGGCGCGCGGCGCGGGAGTGAGGGTCATGCGGGTCTCCGGTGTTTTTCTGGGGCGGCGCGCAGCGCCGCCGACAAGCCAGAATATTGCGCACAGACCAACTATTCCAATATTATTTTTCGAAAAAACGATACTCTGCCGATATCACCGGCCCGAGGAGACCATGGACTTCAAGCATTTCCAGCAGTTCCTGACGCTGGCCGAAACGCTGAACTTTCGCCGCGCCGCCGAGAAACTGCACATGGCGCAGCCGCCGTTGTCGGTGTCGATACGCAAGCTCGAGGCCGAAGTGGGCGTAACGCTGTTCACGCGCGGCAAAGACGGCGTGAAGCTGACCGAAAGCGGCGAAGCGGCGCTGGCCGAAGCGCGGCGCGCGCTGTTCCATGCCGCGCAATTCCGCCAGGCCGCACGCGCGGCCTCGACCGGCGACCTGGGCACCTTGCGCATCGGCTTCGTGGGATCGGCCACGCACGAGGTGCTGCCGCGCATCCTGCCGCGCTTTCATGCGCTGTATCCCCGCGTGGAACTGGAACTGCGCGAGGCGATATCCATCCGCATCATGCAGGGCATCGAAGAAGAGGCCTTCGATATCGGCGTGGTGCGCGTGCCGGTGGCCATCGGCTCGAACACGCGCCTGGCGACGCTGTTCACCGAAACCTTCGTGCTGGCAGTGCCCAAGAGCAATCCGCTGGCGCAGCGCGCCACGATCCGGCTGAAGGACCTGTCGGATGAAGGCTTCATCTTGTATTCGGGCGTGGACGCGCCGGGGCTGCGCACCGCGGCCATCCACGCCTGCCAGCTGCGCGGCTTCATGCCCAGGGTGACGCAGGAAGCGATCCAGGTGCAGACCGTGCTGAGCCTGGTCGAGGCCGGTTTCGGCGTGGCGCTGGTGCCGTCGGTATCGCGCCGCTTCAACAGCCGGCACGTCATCTACAAGAAGCTGGCGGATTTTCCCGCCAGCGCGTCCATCGGGATATCGCTGGCATGGAAGCCGTCGGCCGAGAGCGCGGCCGTGCGCAACTTCCTGGACGTATCGACCCAGGCGTTCAAGCCTTGACTTTTTCCAGGCGTTTTTCCGGTCGTTTTCAGGTGTCTGGCTCCCGGTAGGGTGCCAGACACCGTGCTGTTGAGGCAGCCCTTGCACACTTCGGTGTCTGACACCCGCTACGCGGGAGTCAGACACCTTGTATCGGCAGCGCTGCGGGGAGTTACCGCCCTGCGGCCAGGGCGGTGACGCCGCCGGCTACCCCCATGTCGGTCTTGGGCACGTCGCTGATGATGACGCGGATATCCTGCCCGGAGATTCCGATGCTTTCCTGTACGGCCTGGTTCAGGGCGGCGATCAGGGCGGCTTTTTTCTCGTCGCTGCGGCCCACGATCAGGCGCGCCAGCACCAGGGCCATGGGCTTGCCGATTTCGCCGGCCACTATCACATGCTCAGGCGCGGCTTCGTCGAGCACGATGCGCACCGAATGCAGGGGCGCGGCGATGCTGTCGACGACGGCCTGCGAACAATTCTTGAGCAGGCTGGTTTTCTGGGCGGCGCTGTGGCCTTGCATGATCTGGATGTTCAGTATGGGCATGGCGGTTCCTGGTGGAGGCGGGCCGGCGGCCCGCCCGATGGGGCGGATGCGGGCATCATAGCAACCCGCGCCGGGGCTTCAGATGCGGTAGCGGGCAATGATGTCGGGGTCGGGGTCGCAGCCCAGCCCGGGGCCCTGCGGAATGGCGACCTCGCCGTCCGGGCCGGGCAGGCCGGTGGCGCCGAACAGGCCCGACTCGAGCTGTACGCCGAAGACTTCGATGCCGCCGATGTGGGAATACACGCCCGCCATTTGCAAGGTGGCCAGCAGGCCCGGCCCGAAGTAAGGCGAATGCGGGGCCACCGCGCGGCCGTGGCGCCGCGCCAGTTCGGCCACGGCGCGGAATTCGGTGATGCCGCCGACCTTGGTGATGCTGGGCTGGAAGTAATCCAGTGCGCCGGAATCGGCCAGCGGCTGGAACGCCCATGCGTTGCCGACGTTCTCGCCCGCGGCCAGGGGCACGCGCGCTTCGCGGTGCAGGCGCGCCAGGCCGGCCACGTCTTCGGGCGGCCACACTGGCTCTTCCAGCCATTTCAGCCCGTACGGCTCCAGCTGGCGCGCCATGCGCAGCGCCTCGTCGGCGGGCCAGGCGCAGTTCACGTCCAGCATCAGGTCGACATCGTCGCCCAGCGCCTGGCGGGCGGCCGCCACCGCGGGCACGGTGACTTCGTGCAGCTTCAGCCTGCGGAAGCCGCGCTCCAGCGCGCGCTCGCACGCAGTGGCCACGGTGGCGGGCTCGTGCAGCCGCATCAGGCTGGTGTACGCCGTGACCGAGCGGCGCGAACCCGCTCCGAGCAGCTGGCACACCGGCATGCCGGCGCGCTTGCCGGCCAGGTCCCACAGGGCGATGTCCAGCCCGGACAGCGCGTACATCACCGGGCCGTTGCGGCCGAAAATGTGCAGCGGCCGCTTCAGGTCTTCCATCAGCTGGGCGATGTCGCCCGCGTCGCGGCCGATGGCCAGCGGGCTGACGATCTGCTCCAGCACGGCCAGGGTGGCGGGAATCGCGTTGTAGCCGAACGCCTCGCCCCAGCCGATCAGGCCGTCGTCGGTGCCGACCTTGACCAGCAGGTAATTCAGCTTCGACCACACGGTGCCGCCGAATCCGGTGGGCGGCCCGTCGTGGCGGTACGGGATCGAGACCACGATCGGTTCGATAGCGGTGATTTTCATGATACGGCTCCGGAATGGGCGGGCGGCGTCTGCCCGCCGCCCAGGTAGATGCGCTGGATCAGCTCGCCGGCCTGCACCTCGGCGGGCGTGCCTTCGCCGCCGATGTGGCCGGTTTCGACCAGGTAGCAGTAGTCGGCGAAGCGCAGGGCTTCCTTGACCAGCTGTTCAACCAGCAGCACGGCCATGCCGCCGCGGGTCAGGTCTTTGGCCACCGTGAGGATGCGATCCACCACCATGGGCGCCAGCCCGCCGGACGGTTCGTCCAGAATCAGCAGCGCGGGGTCGGCGATCACGCCCTGGGCCACGGCCAGGATCTGCTGCTGTCCGCCGCTCAGGCGCGAGGCCGGCTGCAGGCGCTTTTCGGCCAGTTCGGGGAACAGCTGGTAAATGCGCGGCAGGCGCGCGCGGTCGCCGTGGCGATGCGTGGCGTAGGTGCCCAGCAGCAGATTGTCTTCGACCGTCAGGCCGGTGAAGACGCGATGCCCTTCCAGCACGACGTTGATGCCCGCCCGCACCGTGGCGCGCGCGTCGGCCGTCGTGATGTCGCGGCCCTTGAACGAGACCTGGCCGCCGCGCTTGGGGATGAGGCCGGCCAGCGCGTGCAGCATCGAGGTCTTGCCCGCGCCGTTGCGGCCCAGCATGACCACGAACTCGCCCTGGTGCACGCGCAGGTCGACGCCATGCACCACCTGGGCCTTGCCGTAGGCTACCTGCAGGCCCGACACCTGCAGCAGCACCGGAGCCGAGCCATGAGTACGTTGAGGGTTCTGCATGGTCAGGCTCCCAGGTAGACCCGAATCACTTCGGCGTTGTCGCGGACTTCGCGCGGCGTGCCGTGCGCGATCATGCGGCCCAGGTTCAGGGTGGTGACGCGATCGCACAGGCGGAACACGAAGTCGGTGTGGTGCTCCACGACCAGCACGCCCAGCCCGGCCTCGCGCAGCGTGGCCACGATGCTGGCCAGCTGCTCGATCTCGTGCTCGGTCAGCCCGCCGGCCGGTTCGTCCAGCAGGATGAAGCGCGGCCGCATGGCCAGGCCGCGGGCGATTTCCAGGAAGCGCTGCTCGGCATGGTCCAGCATGCTGGCCGGCCGTTCCGCCACGCGTTCCAGGCCCACGCCGCACAGCATTTCATAGGCCAGGTCGCGCGCCTGGCGCTCGCGCCGGCGCATGCCGGGCAGCGCCAGCGCGGTGGGCATGAAGCCGGCGTTGCTGTGCTTCCAGCTGCCCAGCATGACGTTCTGCCAGGCGCTCAGGCTGCCCAGCAGGCGCGGCTTCTGGAAGGTGCGCGCGATGCCCTGCAGGGCGCGCTTCTGCACCGACGCCTGGGTAATGGGGGTGTCGCCCAGCGTCAGGGCGCCGCCGTCGATGGGGTAGTAGCCGGACAACAGGTTCAGCAGCGTGGTCTTGCCGCTGCCGTTGGGGCCGATAAGGCCGTGGATTTCTCCTTCGGCCAGTGTCAGGGTCACGTCGTCGACGGCGGTGATGCCGCCGAAGCGCTTGGTGACGCCGTTGGCGCAGAGCTGGGTCATGGCCGTCGTCCTCCGCGTATGGCTGCCGCCAGCCGGGGCAGGTCGGGCGCGACCACGTGCTTTTCGGGCTGGCGCGGCGCGAACTTGTCGCGCAGCACGCGCACGATGCTGCCGATGCCTTCGGGCACCAGCAGCACCACCAGCAACAGCAGCACACCATAGAACAGCTGGCCCCAGCGCGCCAGCGGTGCGACCAGCTCGGGCAGCGCGGCCAGCACGATGGTGCCCACGAATGGGCCCATGATGACGCCGCGTCCGCCGATCACAATGCACACGAAGAAGAACAGGCTGAGTTCGAAGACGAAGGTCTCGGGCGTGATATAGCTTTGCAGCGAGGCGAACAGCGCGCCGGCGATGCCGGCCGTTACGCCGCTGAAGGTGAAGACCGCCAGCTTCACGCGGAACACCGGGACCCCGGTGGCCGCGGCGGTGACCGTGCTGTCGCGCAGGGCGATCATGGCGCGGCCCCACGAGTAGCGGGCCAGGTTCCATACCAGCCAGCTGACGATGCCGGCTACCGCCGCCACCAGCCAGTACAGGCCGGCGGGGCTGTCGAACGGCGCGTTGAACGGCGCCACGCTCAGGCCGGTGCCGCCGCCGGTGAGCCCGTCGCTGGCCAGCGAGAACTCAGTCACCATCAGTGCGAAGGCCATGGTGGCCATGGCGAAGTAAAAACCCGGCAGCCGCAGCGACGGCAGGCCCAGCAGGAAGCCGCAGGCGCCGCAAAGCACTGCCGCGGCCGCCATGGCCACCCAGGGACTGGTTTCGTAATTGCCGGTAAGAATGGCGAAGGTATAGGCGCCGATGGCCAGCAGGCCGACGTGCCCGATCGACAGCAGCCCGGTGTAGCCGACCACCAGGTTGAGGCTGGCGATCAGGATCCAGTACGTGCCTATCAGGGTGGCCACGTGCAGCTGGTATGGGTTGCCGGCCCAGAAGGGCAGGGTGGCCAGTGCCGCCACGCCGATGGCCAGGGGCCAGTGGATGTTGTGTCTGGTTTTCATACTTGGCGCACCTGCTTGTTGCCGAACAAGCCCTCGGGCTTGATCAGGAGAAAGGCCATCAGCAGGCCGACCGCGATGGTCTGCTGGTATTCGCCGCCGAAGAAATAGGTGGCGAAGGTGCTGAGCAGCCCCAGGGTCAGCCCGCCCACGATGGCGCCGGCATTGCTGCCCAGCCCGCCCGCGGCCAGCGCGATGAAGCCGTACAGTGTCAGCGTCAGGCCCAGGGCGAAGAAGGCAAAGGTGAGCTGGCCGGCCGCGAAGCCCACCAGCCCCCCCAGCAGGCCCGCCAGGCCGTACGAGAACGCCCGCACGCGCTCGGTGGAAATGCCGCGCGCGCGGGCGGCGTAGGCGTCTTCGGCCACGGCCAGGAACACCTTGCCGAACAGCGTGCGCCGGTAGAACAGGTCCAGCCCCAGGGCCAGCAGCGCCACGCAGCCGATCGGCAGCCAGTATTTCTGGTCCCAGACGCCGGCGGTGAAGTCCTGCGGAATCAGGCGCGGAAAGGCGCGCGGTTCGGTGCCCCACCACAGCCCCACCGCCTGCTGCACGATGGTGGCCAGGGCCAGGGTGCTGAGCAGCCACAGGTGCTCGTCCGAGCGCGCCAGGATGCGGCGGATCGCCACGGCCTCGGTGACCAGGCCGAACACCACGGCGGCCGCTACCGCGCCGGCCAGCCCGACGATGATGGGCAGGTCCAGGTCGCCGATCAGCCAGGCGCCGACGATACTGCTCAGCATGAACAGGTGGCCCGTGGTGATGCTGAGCACCTTCGAGGTGGAATACATCACGTTGTAGGCCAGCGCGGCGGCCGCGTACAGCGCACCGATCGCCAGGCCGGTCACGAGGACGGTCAGCATGGAGAAGACTCCTGTGGTGTGTGCCGTGTCATTGGGGGGCGAGCTGGAAGCTGCCGTCCTTGAACGTGTTGGCGCGGTTCAGCACCATGGCCGAATCCGGAAAACCGTTGTGGTCGTCCGGGGTCCAGGTGTAGTCGGCATACACGCCGGGCATGTTCTTGGTGCTTTCCAGCGTCTTGCGGAAGGCCTGCGCATCGGTGCCGCCGGTCTGCTTGACGGCGTGCTCGATGATCTTGACCGTGTCGTAGCCCAGCGCCACCCACCAGAAGGTGAAGTCGATATTGCCGCCCAGCTTCGGCCGGATCGCGTCCATCAGCGCCTGGGTGCGTTCGGGCAGCTTGCCGCTGGCGTCGTACGTGGTGCTGGCATAGCCCGCGGCATAGGTGTTGTTCCAGTATTCAGGCTTGTTCAGCAGGTCGCGGATCGGCAGCCCCATGAGCGCGGGGTGGCCCACCACGGGCACATCCCATTGCAGGTTGCCGCGCGCATTCAGGATGCGGGCCAGCAGGCCGGTGGCGGCCGACCAGGGCATGATCACATCCGCGCCGGCGTCGCGCGCTTTCTGGATCTCGTCAGTGACGCTGGTCTTGTTGGGGTCGATCAGCACGGAATACACCGGCTTGATGCCGGCTTCTTCCAGCAGGGCGGCGGCGCGCTTGGCCGACGAGGCGCCATAGCCGGTGGTGTCGCCGATCACGGCGATCTTCTTGCGCTTGAGGGTCTCCAGCGCGTATTTGTTGGCCGAGCTGATCCATTGCTCGTTGGTGTTGATCACCCGGAAGGCCAGCGGGTATTTTTTCGGGTTGGTCAGTGTGTCGACGGTGCCGATGATCAGGTTGGGAATGCCGGCTCGCGCCAGGATAGGTACCGTGGCCAGGGACTCGCCCGAGTTCACCGGCCCGATTACGTAGGCCACCTTGTCTTCAAAGGCAAGCTGCTTGGCGTAGTTGACCGCCTTGGTGGGATCGCCGGCCGTGTCGCGTGTCAGCAGCTCGAGCTTGCGCCCGTTGATGCCGCCGGCCTTGTTGATTTCTTCCACGGCGAACTGCACGCCCTGGTTCTCGGCGATGGCTGCCGATGACAGCGGGCCGGTCAGCGAGGACAGCCAGCCGATGCGGATCGGCTCGCCTTGCGCGTCGGCCGCGTGGGCCGGCAGGACGCCCGCCGCCAGGGCGGACAAGCAGAAAAGCGGTGCTGCAAGTTTCTTGATCATGTTCGTCTCCGTATGTTCTACCCACTTCGATGAGTGGCGTTTTGCGGCAAGGTGCGCGCCCGGGACGGGCGCGCCTGTCCACGCTCAGTTGCCGCCGGCAGTGCGTGGCGAAATCAGGTAGGGATCGATGCGTTGCCAGTCGAATGTGAAGCCGGTGCCGGGGCGGTCGGGCGCCGCGACGCAGCCATCGGTCTCGATTTCCATGCGTTCGTGGAACAGCGGTTCGAACCAGGGCATGTGTTCGGCCCAGGTGGCGTTGCCGGCCGCCGCCACGATGTGCAGGCTGTGCTCGGTAAAAATGTGCGGCGCCACCGGCAGGTCGTGCGCGGCCAGGTAGCGCACCGCCTTGAGCATTTCGGTATAGCCGCCCATGCGCTGCAGGTCGGGCATGAAGACGCCGGCCGCGCGTTCGCGCGCCATGCGGCGGATGCCGTAGCGGGTGTATTCGGTTTCGCCGCTGGCGATGGGCATGGGCAGCCGGCGCACGATCTCGGCGGCGCTGTCGTCGTCCCAGGTGGGCACCGGTTCTTCGAACCAGGCCAGATCGAAGCGGGCCAGCTCGCGGCCCAGCCGCAGGGCGCGGGCCAGGTCCAGGCCCTGATTGGCGTCGGCCATCAGGGTCACCTGGTCGCCGATGATGTCGCGCACGGCCTCAACCCGCGCGATGTCTTCTTTCCAGTCGGGCGAGCCCAGCCGCATTTTCATGGCCTTGAAGCCCTGGGCCAGGAACTGGCGCGCTTCGTCGCGCAGTTCGTCGCGGCTGGACGACAGCCACAGACCGGCGCTGGCATACACCGGCACGCGGTCGCGGTGCGCGCCGAACAGCTTGTACAGCGACCGTCCGGCCAGCTTGCCGACGATGTCCCAGCAGGCGATGTCGATGGGGTTGTAGGCCAGGATCGATACCCCGCTCTGGCCGTAGAAATTGCAGCCGCGCAGGAAATCGGCCCACAGCGCCTCGACATCGTGCGGATCGCGTCCGACCACCAGGGGCGCGAGCGACTGCGTGAACTGCGCGATGGCCCCGAGCCGGTCTGTGTTGAAGCAGAAGCCATAGCCTTCGCCGGTGACCCCGGCATCGGTTTCCAGCGAAACCAGCAGGCAGCAGACATCGGCGATTTCGTGGATCGAGGTCTTCAGCGGGCGCGGCAGCGGGATTCTGGCCAGCCGGGTGTGCAGGGCGGTGATGCGTACGGCGTTCGACATGGAGTGCTCCGGGTCCGGGGGGTTAACTGGGAATGAGGACGGCGGCGGCAATACTGCGCTTTTCCAGCGCCGCGTGGGCGCGCGCCGCCTGCGCCAACGGATAGTGGCGCGGAATGTGCGCATGCAGGGCCTTGGCGCGCACGTGCCTGAACAGCTCGGATGCCGCCGCCAGCAGGCGCGCCGGCGTATTCATGTAGGCCGCCAGGCTGGTGCTGGTCAGGTACAGCGATTTCTTTTGCAGCGCCGACAGCGCCATGCCGGTGACCGGCCCGGAAGCGTCGCCGAAGCTGATCAGCAGTCCGCGCGGACGCAGGCTGTTCAATGAGTCTGTCCAGGTGTCGCGGCCCACGCCGTCGTAGACGGCCGCCACGCCGGCGCCGCCGGTCAGCGCCATGACCCGCGCCGCCACGTCTTCGTGGCGGGTGTCGATGGTGCGCCAGGCGCCATGCTCGCGCGCCAGGGCGCCGCGCGCGCTGTCGCTGACCGTGCCGATCAGCCGTACGCCGAGCAGGCGCGCCCACTGGCAGGCGATCAGCCCCACGCCGCTGGCCGCCGCGTGGAACAGCACGGTTTCGCCAGCCTGCAGGCGATACGCCTGGCGAAACAGGTATTGCACAGTCAGGCCCTTGTACAGAATAGCCATGGCCGTGTCGAAGCCGATGTCGGGCGGCAATTTGATGATGTGGCCGGCGGGCAGGTTACGGGCCTGGGCATAGGCGCCCAGCGGGCCGGTGGCGTAGGCGACGCGGTCGCCCGGCCGCAGCCCCGCTACGCCGCTGCCCACGGCTTCGATGAGGCCTGCGCCTTCAAAGCCCAGCCCGTGGGGCAGGGCGTGCGGGCTCCGGCCGCTGCGGTAGTACAGGTCAATGAAATTGATGCCCACGGCGCGATGCGCCACCGTCACCTCGCCCGCCGCCGGCGCGGGCAGGCAGTTGTCGCCTATCCGCAGCACTTCCGGCCCGCCGTGCGCATCGAGGATGACGGCCTGGTTCATGGCGCGCCTCAGGCCACGGCGCCGGCATCGCGCCAGCCCTGGATGTCGGCTGCGCTGGCGCCCAGTACCTGCGCCAGCACTTCGTCGGTATGTTCGCCCAGGCGCGGCGGCGCGGCCGGCTCGCGCGGCGGCGTGCCGCGCAGGTGCAGGGGCGAGCGCATCAGGCGCAGCGTGCCGTGTACGGCATCGGCGGTGTCGGCCAGCAGGCCGCGCGCGGCGATCTCGGGCGCGTCCAGCGCCTGCGGCACGGTGCGCACCGGGCCGGCCGGGATGCCGGCGGCGCGGATGCACGCCAGCCAGTGCGCACTGGATTGCGTCAGCAGAATGCGCTGCAGTTCGGGCACCAGCGTGTCGCGGTTCAGCGAGCGCGCCCGGTTGCTGCGGTAGCGTTCGTCGTGCGCCCATTGCGGCTGGCCCAGCGCGGCGCACAGCGCGGCGAATTGAGTGTCGTTGCCCACGCCCAGCGCGAAGGCGCCGTCGGCGGTGGCGAAGATCTGGTAGGGCACTACCGTGGGGTGCCCGTTGCCGAAGCGCCTCGGTGCGTGCCCGGCAGCCAGGTAGCCGGCCCCCACGTTGGCCAGTACATTCACCGCGCTGTCGAGCAGCGCCAGGTCGATCAACTGCCCCTGGCCGCTTTGCTGGCGCGCCAGCAGGGCCGCCAGGATGGCCTGCGTGGCGTTCATGCCGGTGACCAGGTCGGTGATGGCCACGCCCAGCTTCATGGGCGCGCCGTCGGGCTCGCCGGTAATCGACATCAGCCCGCTTTCGGCCTGGATCACGAAATCGTATCCGGGCTCGGCCGCGCGCGGACCGGTGCGGCCGTAGCCGGAGATCGAGCAATAGATCAGCCCGGGATGCGCTTGCGACAGGGTGCCGTAGTCGAGCCCGAACCTGGCCAGCGCGCCCAGCCGGTAGTTTTCCACCAGCACATCGGCCTGCGCCGCCAGGCGCTGCACCAGCGCGCGGCCTTCGGGGTGGCGCAGGTCGACCGCCAGCGAACGTTTGCTGCGGTTGGCGCACATGAAGTATGTGGACTCGCCGTCCACGTCGGGGGGCGTCCAGCTGCGGGTGTCGTCGCCGCGCCCGGGCGCCTCGATCTTCCAGACATCGGCGCCCAGGTCGGCCAGGGTCTGGGTGCACCAGGGGCCGGCCAGCACGCGGCTCAGGTCGAGCACGCGCACGCCGGCCAGCGGCAGCGGACGGGAATGGCCGGGCGCGCTCACTGAGCTGCCCTCCTGTCGCTGCGCGACTGCCTCCCCGAGGGAGGACTCGCCCTTCGGACGGCCATGCGGGCTCATGCGGCCACCGCGTAGAGGCAGGTGCGCACGTAGTCCAGCGCCGACAGGTCGCGCGCTGCCAGCGCGTCGCGCCCGATGCGGGCGTTCCAGTATTGTTCGCCGCCGGCCGCGTGGCGCCATTCGCGCAGCCGGCGCGTATAGCATTGCAGGTCATATTCGGCCGTGATCCCGATGGCACCGTGCACCGCGTGGGCGATGTCGGCGGCGCGGGCCACGGCGGCGCTGGCGCGGGCCTTGGCCTGCGCGGCCAGCAGCGGCCGCGGCATCCAGTCCTGGCTCTGGAAGGCCAGCTGGGCCGCCGCGCGCACGGCCCACACCTGTTCGGCCAGCACGCTGATCTGTTGCTGCACAGCCTGGAAGCGGCCGATGGGCTTGCCGAATTGCGAGCGCTGGCTGGCGTATTCCACGGTTAGTTGCAGGATGCGTTCCAGCGCGCCCGCGATCAGCCCGGCGCAGGCGGTGGCGGCCAGGTCGTGCAGCGCGGTATCGGGTACCGTCAGCGGCGCGGCGGCGGCCACCGCGGCCGATGGCCAGCGCAGGTCCGCGTCCAGGCTGCCGTGCCCGCCCGACGGCGTCGCCTGCGCATCGGCCACGGCCAGCAAGCGGGCGCCGTCCGCATCCGGCCCGGCGGCCAAGACCCACTGCGCCGCGCGGGCGGCGCCGACGGCGCGGGCTTGCACGCCATCGGCCCCGGCGGGCGCGGTCCAGGGCGCCAGCGCGATCGGGCCGGATTGCGGCGCATGGCCGGCTGCATGCAGCCAGGCGCGCGCCAGCATGGTCTGGATGACGGGCGCGCCTACGCCGTGCCAGCCGGCGGCCTGGGCCAGCGGCGCGACGTCGGCCAGGCGCAGGCCGGCGCCGCCGGCCGCTTCAGGCACGAGCGCGTCCAGGAAACCGGATGCTTCCACCGCCTGCCAGGCCGCGCCGGGCGCCTGCCCGCGTTCGACGGCGCGCAGCACGTCGGTGGGGTAGGCCTGCGCGAACAGGCGATGGGCGGAGTCGCCGAACAGGGAGTCCATCATGTTCCGTCTTATCTGAGGCCCAGGCCGCGGGCGATGATGCCGCGCAGGATCTCGCGCGTGCCGCCGCGCAGCGAGAACGTGGGGCTGACCTGTTCCACGTAGGCCAGCGTGCGCAGCAGCTCCGGCGTGGCCGGGCTGCCGGGGTGGCGGCCCAGCGTTTGCGCGATCAGGTCGGGAATGCGTTGTTCGAGCTCGGTGCCCAGGTCCTTGACCAGCGCCGCCTCCGTGGCGGGGCTGAGCCCGCGGGCCAGTTGGCCGGCCACGGCCAGCGACATGGCGCGCAGCGCGGCCAGCTGGGTCAGGATGTCACCCAGTGCGTCCGCAGTGCTTGGGTCGTCGATGCCGGCGGCGCGGCAGTGCGCCAGCCAGCATTCCACCAGCGCCATGCTGGAATAAATGCGTTCCGGGCCGCTGCGCTCGAACGCCAGTTCGGCGTTGACCTGCTGCCAGCCGTCGCCCTCGGTGCCCACCAGGGCCTGCGCATCGAGCGCGACGTTGTCGAAAAATACCTCGGAAAAATGCGCGTCGCCGGCCAGGTCTTCGATGGGGCGCACCGTGACGCCGGGCAGCGACAGGTCGATGATCATCTGCGACAGCCCCTGATGCCGGTCGGCGGCGGTGCCCGACGTGCGCACCAGCGCGATCATGTACTGCGAGCGGTGGGCGTTGGTGGTCCAGATCTTGCTGCCGTTGAGCAGCCAGCCGCCGTCGCGGGGCTCGGCGCGGGTACGGATGCTGGCCAGGTCCGAGCCCGAGTTCGGCTCGCTCATGCCGATGCAGAAAAAGGCTTCGGCCCGGCAGATGCGCGGCAGATAGAACTGGCGCTGCGCTTCGGTGCCGTATTTGAGGATCAGCGGGGCGCTTTGCCGGTCGGCGATCCAGTGTGCCGACACCGGGGCCCCCGCGCACAGCAATTCTTCGGACAGCACAAAGCGCGCGAAGTGGCCGCGCGCGGCGCCGCCGTATTCACGCGGCAGCGTCATGCCCAGCCAGCCGCGCGCGGCCAGTGCGCGGCTGAAGCCGGCATCGAAGCCCATCCACGAGCGCGCCCGCCGGTCGGCCGGCATGCCGGCCATGGCGCCGGCCAGGAACTCGCGGATTTCGACGCGCAGCGCCTCGTCTTCGGCGGGAATGGCGGTCAGCTCAAGGGTATCGATCATGTCTCCGTATACCTTCTCTTTTGCGATGGACTATCCTCCTGGGTGCTGAGACTTGTCTAATATTTTTTTTTGGCCAGCCCATATTGTTTTCGTATCAATACGGCGCGGGCGCGCAGTGATACCGTCGCAGTATCGCCACGCCGCCAAACAGTATTGGACTTGCGGCGGGCCGTGCGCATACGCTGGGACAAGCCTGGCTTGCGGGCGCCACGCGCGCCGCGGCCCGGGCATCTGACCACTTCTTCCATGTAGCGAGGCATTGCGGGCATGAGCGACTTACTGCATTACGAACAGGACGACGACGGCGTCGTCGTATTGACGCTGGACCACCCCGAAACCCGCAACGCCCTGACCGGCAGCGGCATGGTCGATGCCCTGTTGCAGGCGTGCGCGCGCATCGAGGCCGATGCCACGGTGCGCGTCGTCATCGTCACGGCCACTGGGCGCGTGTTTTCGTCGGGCGGCAATATCAACGACATGCAGCGCCAGATCGGGCCCGGGGTCGGCGGCACGGCGCTGCGCCAAGAATACCGGCACGGTATCCAACGCCTGCCCATGGCCTTCCATGCCCTCGAGGTGCCGACCATTGCCGCGGTCAATGGGCCGGCAATCGGCGCAGGTTGCGACCTGGCCTGCATGTGCGACCTGCGCATCGCGGCCGAACAGGCCAGCTTTGCTGAAAGCTTCGTCAAGCTGGGCATCGTGCCCGGCGATGGCGGCGCCTGGTTCCTGCCGCGCCTGATTGGCATGGCGCGCGCGGCCGAGATGTCGTTCACGGGCGACGCTATCGACGCGGCCACGGCTCTGGAATGGGGGCTGGTGTCGCGCGTGGTGCCGGCTGGCGAACTGCTGCCGCAGGCGTGCGCGCTGGCGCAGCGCATCGCCGCCAATTCGCCCGACGCGGTGCGGTTGACCAAGCGCCTGCTGCGCGAGGGTCAGCACACCCGGCTGGATACCCTGCTGGAACTGTCGGCAGCCTATCAATCGCTGGCGCACAAGACGCCGGAACACGCCCGCGCGGTGGCCGATTTCGCCGCGCGCCGCGCCGCCCGCAAGGGCTGACCCGGCCGCCGGCCGGCGGGCCGGCAGGGCGTTATGATGGTTGATATTCTTGCCGGTATGGTGCCGGCATGCCGGACTGGAGAAACACCATGAATGAAGTCGTCGTCACCGCCGCCGCCCGCACCGCTATCGGTGATTTCGGTGGCGCCCTGAAAGACGTGCCGCCCATCGACCTGGGGGCTGCGGTCATCAAAGAAGCGCTGGCTCGCGCCGCAGTGGCCGGCGCCGAAGTGGGCCATGTCGCTGTGGGCCATGTCATCAATACCGAGCCGCGCGATATGTACTTGTCGCGTGTGGCCGCCATGAACGCGGGCATTGCCAAGGAAACGCCGGCGTTCAACGTCAATCGCCTGTGCGGTTCCGGATTGCAGGCCATCGTGTCGGCCGCGCAGACCATCATGCTGGGCGACGCCGAGATCGCCGTGGGCGCCGGCGCCGAAAGCATGAGCCGAGCCCCGTATATCGCCCCGGCGCAGCGCTGGGGCGCCCGCATGGGCGACGCGGCGATGCTCGACATGATGACGGGCGCGCTGTCGGACCCGTTCGGCCGCATGCACATGGGCGTTACCGCCGAGAACGTGGCCGCCAAGTTCGGCATCAGCCGCGCCGACCAGGACGCGCTGGCCGCCGAGTCGCACCGCCGCGCCGCGGCCGCCATCGAAGCCGGGCATTTCCGCGAGCAGATCGTGCCTATCGTCATGAAAACACGCAAGGGCGAAGTCACGTTCGATACCGATGAACACGTGCGGCGCGATGTCACGGCCGACAGCCTGGCCGGGCTGAAGCCGGTGTTCAAGAAAGAAAACGGTACGGTTACCGCCGGCAATGCCTCGGGCCTGAACGACGGCGCCGGCGCGGTGGTGCTGATGAGCGCCGCGGCGGCCGAGCGGCGCGGCGTCAAGCCGCTGGCGCGCCTGGTGGCGTACGCGCACGCCGGCGTCGACCCTGAAATCATGGGCATCGGGCCGGTGCCGGCCACCCAGGCCGCGCTCAAGCGCGCCGGCCTGACGGTAGACCAGCTGGACGTGATCGAGGCCAACGAAGCCTTTGCCGCCCAGGCCTGCGCGGTCGCGCGCGAGCTGGGCTTCGACCCGGCCAAGGTCAACCCCAACGGCAGCGGCATCAGTCTGGGCCACCCCATCGGCGCCACCGGCGCCATCATCACCGTCAAGGCGCTGTACGAGCTGCAGCGCGTGCAGGGGCGCTATGCGCTGGTGACCATGTGCATCGGCGGCGGGCAGGGCATCGCGGCCGTGTTCGAACGCGTGTAGCAACGCGCGTGGCCAGGTGTCTGGCACCCTGGCGGGAGCCAGACACCTGCTGCGGTACTCTGGTGCGGGCCAGACACCTGCGGGCTGTGATCAGGGCTGCTCCAGTGCCACGTCTGCCCACGGCGACATGATTTCGGTGCAGCCCTCGTTGTATCCCGCTACGCGCAGCACGCCCGACGGGCATGCGTAGGCATACGCGTACAGGGTGCGCGGCGCCGCCGCATGCGGGTAGGCGGCCGCCACGGCCTGGTAGGCCTCGCGCGGCAGTTTCGGATCCAGCGTCAGCACGTCGGTGCTGGCATCGAGCCGGGCGTGGTGGAACGCGTCTTCCAGGGTCATGCCGTAGTCGACCAGGAACGAGACCAGCTGCATGACCGCGGGCAGGATCTTGCGCCCGCCCGAGGCGCCCAGCGCAAAGCGGCGCCCGTGGGCCTCGCCCACCACCGGGCAGATGTTCATCAGGCAGCGGCGCGCCGGCGCCAGCGAATTGGCCTTGCCGGGTTCGGGGTCGAACCACATGATGCCGTTGTTCAGCAGCATGCCGGTCGACGGCGACACCACGTGCGAGCCGAAGGCCGACAGCAGGGTCTGCGTGACCGCGCACTGGTTGCCATGGCGGTCGACCACGCTGAAGTGCGTGGTGCAGGCGGGCGTGCGCGGGTCTTCGTTGTCGCCCATGTTCGACAGGCGCCAGCGGTATTCTTCGCGCAGCACCTCGGCGTAGGCCGTGAAGGCATCCGCGCCGGGCGCGGAGCCGGGTTGCAGCCTGGCCTGCAGGCGCTGCAGGCAGCGCGCCAGGCTGGGGCCCGCCGTCATTTCCGGCGTGGCATGGATGCGTCCGCCCCGGTAGGGAATCGACAGCGGCTCTTGCAGCAGGGCGCGATAGTCGCGCAGGTCTTGGTGGCTGAGGCAGCCGCCCTTGGCCTGCACGTCGCGCGCCAGTTCGGCGCCGATGTCGCCGTCATAGAATGCGCGCGGGCCCTGCTCGGCCAGGCAGGCCAGCGTGTCGGCCGCGCGCGGCAGCGCAATGCGCTGCCCGGCCGCCGCCGCCCAGCCGCCGGCCTTGGGCCAGGCGCCGTCGTCCAGGAACATCTGCGCGGCGTCGGGGTCGCGCGCCAGCCAGCGCGCCGAGCCGGCGATCATCAGGGTGGTGTACCAGTCGACCAGCAGGCCCTCGCGGGCCAGCGCCACGGCGGGCTGCAGCAGCTCGCGCCAGGGCAGGCGGCCATAGGTGGCATGGGCCAGCTCCATGCCCGCCACCGTGCCCGGCACGGCCACCGCCGTGGCGCCGCGCGCATTGCGGTCGTCTTGCACGGCCGGCCAGGGAAACAGGTCGGGCGACACCGCGCCGCCGCCGGCCAGGGGATAGTGCGCCGGGTCCAGCCCCGCGGGCGAGCGCATGCCGAAATACACCACTCTGGCCTGGTCTTCAGCCGCCCGGTACAGGGTCATGGCGCCGCCGCCCAGGGGGCCGCTCATCCAGGGCTCGACCACGCCCGCGGCAAACGACACGGCCACCGCGGCGTCCACGGCATCGCCGCCGGCGGCCAGCACCTCGGCGCCCGCCTCGGCCGCCTTGCGGTGCTGGGACGCCACCAGCCCGCCGGCGGTGCGGATGACAGTCTTGCGTACGACTTGCGTGGTAGAAAACTGGTCGGGCATCGGCGTTCCTTCGTGACAGGCGCAGGCCACAAGGGTACCGCGCTGGCTACAATCGCGCGATGCCTGCCCGAACCGCCGCCCCCACTTCCGACCAGCCCACGCTTTCCGAAGCCGACGGCATCCGCTACCTGCATTTCGGCACCGAATGGATCCAGGGCGCCATGCGCATCAAGGCGCCGGCCGAACTGGTGCTGGAATACACCGCCCAGATGATGGCCTGGCTGCTGTTCCTCGACCCGCCCAAAGACGAGCCCATCGGCCTGCTCGGGCTGGGGGCGGGTTCGCTGGCCCGGTTCTGCCTGAAGCACACCCGCAGCCCGGTGGCGGTGGTGGAATGGAACCCGCGAGTCACCGCGGCATGCCAGATGTTTTTTCGCCTGCCGGCCGTGTCGCGCCTATCCATCGACCACGACGATGCCGCCGCATGGGTGGCCGATCTGCGCCATGCGGGCCGCTGCCCGGTACTGATGGTCGACCTGTACGACGCTACGGCGCGCGGGCCGGTGCGCGACTCGGAAGACTTCTACCGTGGCTGCCGGCGGGTGCTGGGCGAAGTGGGAGTGCTGTCGGTCAACCTGTTCGGCCAGCACGAAAGCTTCGACCGCAACATCGAGAACCTGCGGCGCGCCTTCGACGACCGCATCGTGCTGCTGCCCGAGATCGACGCGGGCAACCAGATCGTGCTGGCCTTCACTGGCCCGCCCCTGGCCGTGACGCCGGCGCAACTGCTGGCCCGCGCCGAGCAGGTCGAAAGCCGCTACGGCCTGCCGGCCAGGCGCTGGGCGCGCGCCCTGACGCGCCACGCCGTGGCGGGCGTGCTGCACCTCTGAACCGCCGGGCGCGCGCGCCTGCGGGATTCCCCCAACCCCGGCGGGGCTTTTCTTGCTCATGAGCGGCAGGTATGATGGGCTTTCCTATAATTATGAATTACAGGAACCGCTCGCGGGCCATCCATGACCGCTCCCATCGTCCGGCAAGCGCTGTATCTCGAGGTCGCCGACCGCCTGCGCGCCATGATCCGCTCGCACGCGCTGGCCGGCGGCGAATGGATCGACGAAACCCGCCTGACCGGCCTGCTGGGCATTTCGCGCACGCCGTTGCGCGAAGCGCTGAAAGTGCTGGCCACCGAAGGCCTGGTCCGGCTCGAACCGCGCCGCGGCTGTTTCGTCAACGAGTTGTCGCTGCGCGACCTGGAAGACATCTTCCCGCTGATGGCCATGCTGGAAGGGCGCTGCGCCCACGAGGCCGCCCTGAAGGCGTCCGACGCCGATCTGGCGGCGCTCGAACCGCTGCACCAGGCGCTGGCCGGCCATGCCGCCGCCGGCCGCATCGATGCCTACTACGACACGAATTTCCTTATCCATGAAGCCGTGCAGGCGCTGGCCGACAACCGCTGGCTGTCGGACATGGTGGGCAACCTGCGCAAGGTGCTCAGCCTGTTCCGCCACAAAAGCCTGACTGTGCCGGGCCGCATCGGCGAATCCTGCGCCGAGCACCTGGCGATCTACGCCGCGCTCAGGGCACGCGATCCGGATGCGGCCGAGGCCCTGGCGCGCAAGCACCTGCTGCGGCAGCTCGACGCCCTGCGCCTGTTGGCTGGCGAGGCCGATGCGCCGCGCGATTCTTCCCCGTCCCTTACCCAGGAGCCTGCCCATGACCGCCCTAGACTCCAGTCCGCTCGCGCGCGGCGCCCGGCCGCCTGAGGGCGATGCCGCGCCGCAGGGCGAGGCCGCCGAACACGCCGGCCTGATGGCCCGGCTGAGCCGCCTGTGGGACCGCGGCCGGCTGCCCGGCGACGCCGAGATCCTGCCGTTGTTCCAGGCCCGCCTGACCGACGTGGCTGCCAACAAGCTGGCGCGCAGCTGGTGCGGCGCCTACGCCGCGGCCGACGGCAAGCGCCGCCGCGAACTGCTGGCCGGCCTGGCGCAGGTGAGCGCCGGCCTCGAGCCGCGCGGCGACCAGGGCCAGCGGCTGTTCAAGCGTTTCAACGGCCTGCCCGACGGCTTGCGCTTCCTGGTGGCCCTGCGCGCCGACATGCTGCGCTGGCGCAAGCAGGTGGCCGGCCTGCAGGCCCTGGACAAAGACCTGGAAGCTCTGCTGTCGGCCTGGTTCGACGTGGGCCTGCTGGAACTGCGTCCGCTGACCTGGGATTCGCCGGCCTCGCTGCTGGAAAAGCTGATCATCTACGAGGCCGTGCACGAAATCCGCTCGTGGGACGACCTGCGCCACCGGGTGGCGTCCGACCGCCGCTGCTACGCGTATTTTCACCCGCAGATGCCCGACGTGCCGCTGATCTTCGTCGAAGTGGCCTTTTCCACGCAGATGGCCGACAACGTGCAGGCGCTGCTCGACATGGGCGCGCCGCCTCAAGACCTGGACAAGGCGCGCTGGGCCATTTTCTATTCCATCTCGAATACGCAGCCGGGCCTGCGCGGCATCAGCTTCGGCAATTTCCTGCTCAAGCGCGTCATCGAGCGCCTGCTCGAAGAAGTGCCCAAGCTGCGCTCGTTCGCCACGCTGTCGCCCATTCCCGGCCTGGCCGACTGGCTGTCGCGCCTGAGCGCGCAGGAAGTCGAAGGCATCGTGCGCGACAAGGCCCGCGCCCGCGCCGGCGCGCCCGATGGCGCACGCTGGGTGGCCCGGCTGGCCAAGGCCGCGGCCGGCAAGCCGTCTGAAGTGGTGCAGCGCGCCGGCATGAAGCTGGCGGCGCACTACCTGCTGTCCATGAAGAACGGCCAGCCGCTGGATCCGGTGGCGCGCTTTCACCTGGGCAACGGCGCGCGCATCGAGCGCCTGAACTGGGCGGCCGACACCTCGTCCAAGGGCCTGGCCCAGTCGTGCGGGATGATGGTCAATTACCTGTATGACCTGGACGACCTGGACGCCAATCTGGCGCAGCTGGGCGAAGGCAAGCCGCGCGTCAGCCGCGGCATTGCGCGCATCGGGTAGGGGCGGACCATGTACGAAACGCCGTCAACGGGGCAGGTGCTGCTAGAACGGGAAGACGCGCTGGCCGTGGTCACGCTGTCGCATCCCGGGCGCCTGAACGCCATTACCGTCGCCATGTGGGAACAGCTGCGCGGCGTGTTCGAGGCGCTGGCCGCCGACCGGACCGTGCGCTGCGTGATCGTGCGCGGCGCCGGCGGCCAGTTCGCGGCCGGCGCCGACATCCGCGAGTTTCCCATGGTGCGCGGCGACCTGCAGCGGGTGCGCCGCTATCACCAGCAGGTGCTGGCGCCGGCGCTGGCCGCCGTGGCCGAATGTCCGCATCCGGTGGTGGCGCAGATCGACGGCGTGTGCGTGGGCGGCGGCCTGGAAATCGCCTGCCAGTGCGACCTGCGCATCGCCGGCGTGTCGTCGCGCTTCGGCGTGCCCATCAACCGGCTGGGCTTTCCCATGGCGCCCGACGAAATGCGCGGCCTGCTGGCGCTGGCTGGCCGGGCCGCCACGCTGGCCATCCTGCTCGAAGGCCGGGTATTCGACAGCGCCGAGGCGCAGGCGCTGGGCCTGTTGACCCGCGTCGTGCCGGACGCCGAAGTAGCCGAGCAAGCCCGCGCCAGCGCCGGGCGCATCATGCGGGGCGCGCCGCTGGCCGCCCGCATCAACAAGCGCCAGGCGCGCCGGCTGCTGCAGGGCGCGCCGCTGGACGAAGCCGATTATCAGGACTTCTTTTCTTATGCCGAGAGCCGCGACCACCGCGAAGGCGTGGGAGCCTTTCTGGCGGGCCGGGCGCCCGTATTCACTGGAGACTAGACAAGGTGAGCAACGCCAATCTGTACACCATCCTGGCAGGCGGTTTTCCCGCCGACCGCAGCAAGATCGCGCTGGAAACGCCCGACCTGCTGTACACCTGGGACGATATCGACCGCGCCAGCGCCTGCCTGGCCAACCTGCTGGCGTCGCTCGGCCTGCCCGAGGGCGCGCGCGTGGCGGTGCAGGTCGAGAAATCGCCCGAGGCGCTGTTGCTGTACCTGGCCACGCTGCGCGCCGGTTTCGTGTATCTGCCCTTGAACACGGCCTACCGCGAGAACGAAGTGGCGTACTTCCTGGGCGACGCCGAGCCGGCGGTGGTGGTGTGCGCCAGCAAGAACCTGGAATGGGTGCGCCGCGTGGCCGACCAGGCCGGCACCCGCCATGTATATACGCTGGATGAAGACCGCAGCGGCACGCTGCTGGACGCCGCCGGCGGCATGAGCCAGTCGTTCGACGCCGTGCCGCGCCGCGCCGGCGACCTTGCGGCGATCCTGTACACCTCGGGCACGACCGGGCGCAGCAAGGGCGCGATGCTGACGCACGGCAACCTGGCCTCGAACGCTCAGGTGCTGCACCGCTACTGGGGCTGGCGCGGCGACGACGTGCTGCTGCACATGCTGCCGATTTTCCATGTGCACGGCCTGTTCGTGGCCTCGCATGGCGCGCTGCTGGCCGGCGCGCGCATGATCTGGCTGCCCAGGCTGGACGTCGAACAGGCCCTGCGCTATCTGCCGCGCTGCACGGTGATGATGGGCGTGCCCACTTACTACGTGCGCCTGCTGGCCGATCCGCGCTTCAACCGCGCGGCCTGCGCGCGCATGCGCCTGTTCATCTCGGGCTCGGCGCCGCTGCTGATGGAAACCTTCAGCGAATTCCAGCAGCGCACCGGCCATACCATTCTCGAACGCTACGGCATGAGCGAAACCGTCATGCTGACCTCCAACCCCTACGATCCGGCCGCGGGCGAGCGCCTGGGCGGCACCGTGGGCAAGGCGCTGCCCGGCGTGCAGGTGCGGGTGGTCGACGATGCCGGCGCCGCGCTCGGCGCGGGCGAGATCGGCAATGTGCAGGTGCGCGGGCCCAATGTGTTCGCCGGCTATTGGCGCATGCCCGAAAAGACCCGCGAAGAATTCACGGCCGACGGCTGGTTCCGCACCGGCGACGTGGGCCGCTGGGGCGGCGACTCGGGCGGGCGCGAGGTGCCCGGCGACTACCTGTCCATCGTCGGCCGCAGCAAAGACCTGATCATTTCCGGCGGCTACAACGTGTACCCCAAGGAAATCGAGCTGCTCATCGACGAGATGCCGGGCGTGTCGGAGTCGGCCGTGATCGGCGTGCCGCATCCGGATTTCGGCGAGGCCGTGGTGGCGGTGGTAGTGCCGCGCGCGGGCGCATCGGTGGACACCGCCGCCATGCAGGCCGAATTGAAAGCGCGCATCGCCAATTTCAAGGTGCCCAAGCAGATCCACCTGATCGAGCAGCTGCCGCGCAACACCATGGGCAAGGTACAGAAAAACGTGCTGCGCACCGAATACGCCGGCCGCTGACCGCGCGCCGATTCCCTTTTCGCCGAATCAGGAGATCCGCACCCGCACACATTCCACACCCAAGGCGCCGGCCAAGTACTGGCGCCCATACGCAGCTGCAGTTCCTTCACGAAAGAATTATCTGAACACGGAGACGATCATGAAGAACGCAATTCGCATCGCCGTCCTCGGGGCGGCGCTGGCCGCCGCGGGGGTGGCCATGGCGCAGGAAGTCACGCTGCGCGCCTCGCACCAGTTTCCCGGCGGGCAGGGCGATCCGCGCGACGAAATGGTGCAGATCATTGCCCGCGAAGTGGCGGCCGCCAATGTCGGCCTGAAAATCCAGGTCTTTCCCGGCTCGTCGCTGTATAAGGCCACCGAGCAGTGGGGGGCGCTGACGCGCGGCCAGCTCGATATGTCGGCTTTCCCGCTGGACTACGCTTCGGGCCGCGTTCCGCAGTTCTCAGCCACGCTGATGCCCGGCCTGGTGCGCAACTTCGACCATGCGCTGCGTCTGAACAAATCGGATTTCATGAAAGAAATCCATGCCCTGACGGAAAAGCACGGCGTGATCGTGATTGCCGATGCCTGGCTGGCAGGCGGCTTCGCGTCCAAGAAGCACTGCATCACCTCGCCCGATACCATCAAGGGCCAGGTCATCCGCGCCGCGGGCCCCGCTTTCGAGCAGATGCTGGCGGCGGCGGGCGCCTCGATCGCCTCGATGCCCTCGTCCGAGGTCTACACCGGCATGCAGACCGGCGTGCTGGACGCGGCCAATACGTCCAACGACAGCTTCGTGTCGTACCGGCTGTACGAGCAGGCCAAGTGCCTGACCGCGCCGGGCGAGAACGCACTGTGGTTCATGTACGAGCCGGTGGTGATGTCCAAGCGCACCTACGACAAGCTCAAGCCCGAACAGCAGAAGGCCATCATGGCCGCCGCGCAGAAGGCCCAGGACTACTTCACTGAAGAAGCGCGCAAGGGCGAGAAGAAGATGATCGACGCCTTTACCAAGGCCGGCGTGGAAGTCGTCACCATGAGCAAGGCCGACTTCGACGCCTGGATGGAAGTGGCCAAGAAGTCTTCCTACAAGAATTTCGCCGACAAGGTCAAAGGCGGCGAAGAACTGCTGCAGAAAGCGCTGGCGGTGCAATAACCGCGCAGGGGCAGGGCGGCGGGGAAAACCCGCCGCCCATTTCACAAGAAGGGGAAGCCATGCTTCGATGTTTTGTTGCGGCGATCGAGCGCCTGTCGCGCGCTGCCGGCGTGCTGGCCGCGCTTTTGCTGATAGTGGCCATGGTGGTGGTCTGCCAGATGATATTCATGCGCTATGTGTTCCGCGCGCCCACCAGCTGGCAGACGGAGGTGGTGGTGTTTTCGGCGACCGCCGCGATTTTCATCGGCGCGCCCTACGTGCTGCTGACGCGCGGGCACGTCGGGGTCGAGGTGATCGAGCTATTGCTGCGCGACAACGCCCTGCGGCGCCTGAAGCTGACGGCATCCGTGCTGGGCCTGGCATTCTGCGTGATCATGGCCGTGGCCAGCGCCATGTACTGGTACGCCGCCTGGGACGGCGGCTGGACCACACCCACCATCGACGCCATTTCATTATGGATACCCCTGGCCCCCATGGTGCTGGGATTCATCCTGCTCAGCCTGCAATACCTGGTTGAGATTCTCAAGATATGCTCGCCGGGAGAATACGCATGAGTCCGACCTGGGCCGCTATTGCCATTATTGGCGCACTGTTTGTCTTCCTGGGCACCGGCATGCCCATTGCCTTCGCGCTGGGCCTGGCCGCCGTGGGCGGGCTGTTCCTCGACATGGGGCCGTCGGTGATCGAGGTGCTGGCCGAGACCATGTTCGCCGGCATCGCCAACCTGGCTTATGTCTCGATTCCCATGTTCGTGCTCATGGGCGCCATCGTGGCTGGCACGCCGGCGGGGGGCGACCTGTACAAGGCGCTGGACCGCTGGCTGTACAAAGTGCCGGGCGGGCTGGTGCTGTCCAATATCGGCGCCTGCGCCATTTTCGCCGGCATGACGGGTTCCAGCCCGGCCACCTGCGCCGCCATCGGCAAGATGGGCATCCCCGAGATGATGAACCGCGGCTATCCGGCCTCCGTCGCCACCGGCTCCATCGCGGCCGGCGGCACGCTGGGCATCCTGATTCCGCCCTCGGTCACCATGATCGTCTACGGCATCTCCACGCAGACCTCGATCGGCCGGCTGTTCCTGGCCGGCGTGCTGCCCGGCCTGATGCTGACCGCCATGTTCATGGCCTGGGCACTGATGGACGCGCGCCGCAAGGGCTTCAGCTTCGACGTGGGCAAGGTCTCGTACTCGCTGCGCGACAAGCTGTTGACGCTGCCGCGCGTGCTGCCGCTGCTGATGATCGTGGTGGGGCTGCTGTTCGTGCTGTATGGCGGCGTGGCCACGCCGTCCGAGGCGGCCGGCGCCGGCGCCATGCTGACCCTGCTGGTCGTGGCGGTGGTCTACCGGCTGGTGAAGATGAAGACCTACACCGGCATTTTCGGCTCGGCCATGCGCGAAAGCGTCATGATCATGATGATCATGGCCTCGGCGGAACTGTTCGCTTTCGCCCTGTCGTCGATGTTCATCACCCAGAGCGTGGCACAGGCCATCGCCGCGCTGGAAGTCAACCGCTGGGTGCTGATGGGCATGATCAACGTCTTCCTGCTGGTGGCGGGCATGTTCCTGCCGCCGGTGGCCGTTATTGTCATGGCCGCGCCGCTGCTGTATCCCATCGTGGTCCAGGCCGGCTTCGACCCGTACTGGTTCGCCGTGGTGCTGACCATCAACATGGAAATCGGCCTGATCACCCCGCCCATTGGCCTGAACCTGTTCGTGCTGAATTCCATTGCGCCACAGGTGCCCACCAAAGAGGTGTTATGGGGGTCATTGCCCTATGTGCTGGTGATGCTGGGGGGTATTGTGCTGCTGTGCCTGTTTCCCGAGATCGTCACCTGGCTGCCCGAACGCATCATGGGGCCGGCGGTGTAAGGCGGGTTTCGTGCACCATTCTAGGGATTTCCCGCGCCGCAAAGCCTGGCCCGACACGTTAGACTTAGCGGTTTCACGGACCGGCGGGCCGGCGGGAAGCCGCCGGCGCCGGCCGTGTGACAATGAACAATACCCAAACGGTGCAAGGAGTTAACCCTATGCTGATCGGAAAAAAACATTTTCTGACGGTGGGCGCACTGGCGGCGGCGCTGGCTATCCACGCTGATCCTGCCGCGGCGCAGCAAAAATCGGTGGCCGTCACGGCCATTGTCGAACACCCCGCCCTCGATGCCGTCCGCGACGGCGTGCAAGACGCCCTGAAACAGGCCGGCTACGAGTCCGGCAAGAACCTCAAGTGGCAGTATCAGAGCGCCCAGGGCAACACCGGCACGGCCGCGCAGATCGCCCGCAAGTTCGTGGGCGACCGCCCCGACGCCATCGTGGCCATCGCCACGCCCTCGGCGCAGTCGGTGGTGGCGGCCACCAAAGATGTCCCGGTGGTGTATTCGGCCGTTACCGATCCGGTGGCGGCGCAGCTGGTGCCCAGCATGGCGGCTTCGGGCACCAACGTTACCGGGGTGTCCGACCTGCTGGCGCTCGACAAGCAGATCGAGCTGATCAAGAAAGTCGTGCCCGACGCCAAGCGGGTGGGCATGGTGTACAACCCCGGCGAAGCCAACTCGGTGGTGGTGGTCAAGCAGCTGCAAGACCTGCTGCCCAAGGCCGGCATGACCCTGGTCGAAGCGGCCGCGCCGCGCACGGTAGACGTGGCCTCGGCCGCCCGCAGCCTGATCGGCAAGGTCGACGTCATCTACACCAACACCGACAACAACGTCGTGTCGGCCTACGAATCGCTGGTCAAGGTCGGCAACGACGCCAAGATCCCGCTGGTGGCGTCCGACACCGACAGCGTCAAGCGCGGCGCCATCGCGGCCCTGGGCATCGACTACCACGACCTGGGCGTGCAGACCGGCAAGATCGTGGTGCGCATCCTGAAGGGCGAAAAACCCGGCGCCATCCCCTCGGAAACCAGCTCCAACCTGCGGCTGTTCGTCAATCCGGGCGCCGCCGCCAAGCAGGGCGTCACCCTGTCCGACGCGCTGCTGAAGTCAGCCGCCGAAGTCGTCAAGTAATCCGCGGCCGCCGGCCCGGGCCGGCGGCGCGTGCTTTCATTCTGAATTACATCCAAGGCAGCGCCGGCCGGGTTCACAAGACGCGGCCGGCCCGACTCGATTCATGTCCCTGTTCTCTTTGCTCGGCGCCCTGGAAATCGGTCTGATTTTCAGCCTGGTCGCGCTGGGCGTGCTGATTTCCTTCCGCCTGCTGCGCTTTCCCGACCTGACTGTCGACGGTAGTTTCCCCCTGGGCGGCGCCGTGGCCGCCACGCTCATCTCGGGCGGCATGGACCCTTTTTCGGCCACCGTGGCCGCCACCGCCGCGGGCGCCGTGGCGGGCCTGATCACCGGCTGGCTGAACGTCAAGCTGCGCATCATGGACCTGCTGGCCAGCATCCTGATGATGATCGCGCTCTATTCCGTCAACCTGCGCATCATGGGCAAGCCCAACGTGCCCCTGATCACCGAGCCCACGGTATTCACCATCCTGCAGCCCGAATGGCTCAGCGACTACGTGGCGCGGCCCTTGATCCTGCTGGGCGTGGTGGTGCTGGTGAAGCTGCTGCTCGACTGGTTCCTGGCCACTCAGTCCGGCCTGGCCATGCGCGCCACCGGCTCCAACGGCCGCATGGCGCGCGCCCAGGGCGTCAATACCGGCGGCATGATCCTGGCCGGCATGGCCCTGTCGAATGCACTGGTGGGCCTGGCCGGGGCGCTGTTCGCGCAGACCCAGGGCGGCGCCGACATCTCGATGGGCATCGGCACCATCGTCATCGGCCTGGCCGCTGTCATCGTGGGCGAAAGCATCCTGCCGTCGCGCAAAATGGTGCTGGCCACGCTGGCCGTCATCCTGGGCGCGATCGTGTACCGCTTCTTCATCGCACTGGCGCTCAACAGCGACTTCATCGGCCTGCAGGCCCAGGACCTGAACCTGGTAACCGCGGTGCTGGTCACCATTGCTCTGGTCATTCCCATGATGAAGCGCCGCCTGCTCGGCAAGAAAGGAGCCTGACCATGCTGCGCGCACAAGACCTGAAAATCACCTTCAACGCCGGCACGCCCATCGAGACCCGGGCCCTGCGCGGCCTGTCGCTGGACATCCCCAGCGGGCAGTTCGTTACCGTGATCGGCTCCAACGGCGCCGGCAAGTCCACCTTCCTGAACGCGGTGTCGGGCGACCTGCCAGTCGATTCGGGGCGCATCGAGATCGAAGGCGCCGACGTCACCCGCGAGCCGGTCTGGCAGCGCGCCGGCCGCGTGGCGCGGGTGTTCCAGGATCCGATGGCGGGCACCTGCGAAGACCTCACCATTGAAGAAAACATGGCGCTGGCCCAGTTGCGCGGCGCGCGCCGCGGCTTCGGCCGCGCGGTCAAGGCGTCCATGCGCGAAGGGTTCCGCGAACGCCTGGCCACGCTGGGCCTGGGGCTGGAAAACCGCCTGACCGACCGCATCGGCCTGTTGTCCGGCGGGCAGCGGCAGGCGGTCAGCCTGCTGATGGCGGCCCTGCAGCCTTCGCGCATTCTGCTGCTCGACGAGCACACAGCGGCGCTCGACCCCCGCACGGCCGACTTCGTGCTGCAGCTCACCGCGCGCATCGTGGCCGAAGCCGGGCTGACCACCATGATGGTCACCCACAGCATGCGCCAGGCGCTGGACGTCGGCGAACGCACCGTCATGCTGCACCAGGGGCAGGTGGTGCTGGATGTCTCGGGCGAGCAGCGCAAGGGCATGGACGTGCCCGACTTGCTGGCCATGTTCGAGCGCGTGCGCGGCGAAAAACTGTCGGACGACGCGCTGCTGCTGGGGTAGCCGCACAGGGGACCCCAGGTGTCCGGCTCCGCAGGTGCCAGACACCGAAGTGTGCACAGGCTGTTTCAATAGCACGGTGTCTGGCACCCTGGCGGGAGCCAGACACCTGGCAATCGACACCTGGCAATCGCGGCCTGCCAGCCGCGAGGTGGAACGCGCGCAGCGCTTCGGGGGTGGGACTTTCACTTCAGGCACCTTGCGGAGCCTGACACCTGGCCGCCGGCTAAGCCACCACGCCCAGGATCACACTCGAGGCGCTGAACACCGCCAGCGCCGGTATGCCGGGCGCCAGCCCCAGGGCGCGGGCACTGTCCTGGGTGACGATGGCGGCGATGGTGCCGCCGCCGTCCAGGTCCAGGATCACTTCGCTGTTGACCGCTCCGGCGCGCACCTGTGCCACCGTGCCGGGCAGCTGGTTGCTGGCCGACAGGCGCAGACCGTCGCCGGGCAGGGCGATCAGCACCGACGGCGCCTTTATCAGCGCGATGGCTTCCGCGCCCACTTCCAGGGCCAGTTCGGCCGTGCTTTCGCGCGTGATGGTGGCCACCACCTGGTGGCCGCCGGCGATGCGCAGGCAGATTTCGTCGTTCACCGCGCCGGCGCGAATGGCGCTGACGGTGCCCAGCAGCTTGTTGCGGGCGCTGGTTTTCAGCATGATGCGCCTCATCAGGTTCAGGTCGCCGGCGGCGTCCAGGCCGGCTTGCGCCAGGTGCGCCATGACGCGCTGGTGCTCGGTTTCCAGGGCCCGGAAGGTGACCACCAGCTTGTGCGCGCGCCCGGTCAGCCGGGCGCCGCCGCCGCCTTTGCCGCCGGTGGCGCGCAACACCAGGGGTTCGCCGGCCAGGTTGTTCATGGCGTCGATGGCGTCCCATGCGCCCTTGTAGCTCATGCCCACCGCGCGCGCCGCGGCGCTGATCGAGCCGGTAGCATCGATCTGCGTCAGCAGGTCGATGCGGCTTTTGCCGCCCCAGGTCTGGGCGCCGGCGCGCAGCCAGATCGAGCCGTCGAGTTCAAGCGGAGCAGAGACCATGGCTATGGAGTAAAAGGGCAGTGCATAGTGTAGCGGCGGGGCTGGCCGGGTCACAATGCGAATGAGACTGTATTGCAAGTTTGCGGGCTTCGCGGCATGATGCGTGCGCGACCTTCTCGCGGAGACTCTAATGAAACGCATCGCGCTTTTGCCCGCCCTGGCTGTGGCCAGCCTGTTGTCGGCCTGCGCTTCGGGGCCCGATATCCGCAGCGATTACGACCATGGCGCCGATTTTGCCCGCTACCGCAGCTTCGGTTTCATGTCGCCTCTGGGCACCGACAAGGCCGGCTACAGTTCGCTGCTTACCGAGCGCCTGAAGACCGCCACGCGCGGCCAGATGGAAATGCGCGGCTACACCTACGATGCGCAGTCGCCCGACCTGCTGGTCAATTTCAACGCCAGGCTGCAGCAGAAAACCCAGGTTACGCCGGCGCCCGGCCCGTACTACGGCTATCGCATGGGTTTCTACGGCGGCTGGCCCGGCTACGGCTGGGGTGACGATGTCTACCAGTACAACGAAGGCACACTGAACATCGACCTTATCGACGCCAGGCATAAGCAGCTGGTCTGGGAAGGCATCAGCCAGGGCATTGTCGACGACGTGGCCAAGGCCGCGTCGCCGCAGAATGTCGACGCCAGCGTGGCGCAGATCTTCAGCCGCTATCCTTTCCGCGCCGGCAACGGCAGGGCGCAAGTGCCCGCTCCAGCCAAATGACCGCCGCGGCGCCTCGACGCAGCCGCCGCCGGCCGTCCGCCGCCCGCTACGACACCGTGGCGCTGGTCTTGCAGGGGGGCGGGGCGCTGGGCTCGTACCAGGCCGGGGTCTACCAGGGCCTGCACGAGGCCGGCATCCGCCCGAACTGGATCGCCGGGATCTCGATCGGGGCGATCAACGCCGCCATCATCGCCGGCTCGCCGCCCGACGAGCGCGTCGAGCGCCTGCGCGGCTTCTGGGAAAACATCTGCCGCCCCACCGGCTTCACGGCGCTGCCGTGGGGCGACGCCCTGGCCCGCATGTTCCAGGGCGTGCCTTTCGGCTTCGGCTCGCCGGCCATGAACGGGCAGCTGGCCGCATTCCAGGCCCTGATGGCCGGACAGCCGGGGTTCTTCAAGCCGCGCTTTCCGCCGCCATACTGGCTGCACGGCGGCGGGCCGGCGGCCACCAGCTTCTACGACACCACCCCACTGGCCGCCACGCTGCGGCAGTACGTGGATTTCGACCTGCTCAACCGGGGCGAGGTGCGGGCCAGCTTCGGCGCGGTCAATGTCCGCACCGGCAATTTCTCCTATTTCGACAGTACCCGCACTCAGTTGCGGGCCGAGCACATCATGGCCTCGGGGGCGCTGCCGCCCGGCTTCCCGGCCGTGGAAATCGACGGCGAATACTACTGGGACGGCGGCGTGGTCTCGAATACGCCGCTGGCACAAGTGCTGTCGGCGCATCCCATGCGCGACACGCTGGCGTTCCAGGTCGACCTGTGGCCGGCGCGCGGGCCGCTGCCCACCAACCTGGAAGAAGTGGCTGAACGCCAGAAAGACATCCAGTATTCCAGCCGCACCCGTACGGTTACGAATACCTACCAGCGCGTACTGAAGCTGCGCCGCGGCCTGCAGCGCCTGCTCGAGCGCCTGCCCGAGCACGAGCGCAACAGCCCCGAATTCGCCGATATCCGCGCCCAGGCCTGCACGCCGGCGGTCAACGTCATCAACCTGATCTACGAAGCCAAGCACTACGAGCGCAACTCGAAAGACTACGAGTTCGGCCTGGAAGCCATGCGCGACCACTGGGACAGCGGGCTGGCCGATATCCGGTGCACGCTGGCCGATCCGGCCGTGCTCGAGCGGCCGCCCGCCGACCAGGGCTTCGTGGCGCACGACATCCATCGTTCTGCATCCTGAGCCCGGCCGGCCAGGCGCGGCGCCGGGCTCGGGCTGTGGCATAAGGCTTGTCTGATTTCCAGCCCGCCACCGTGCCACGTGTGCAGCAAACCTTCCATGCCAAGTAGCCTTTGGCACGGACCGGCAATCCAGTGTGCCGGTCTGGCTGTTCGCATATCTCTACCTTGCAACGCGTCACGTTTCCTGCACTTGTCATGGCCATTTCCCTGTCTGCCCCCGCCGTGCCCGAATCCGCCGGTTCTGCTTCCCATGCCCACCACAGCGCCCGCGATGGCTGGTGGGGGCTGCTCTACCAGGGCTGGATGCTGGCCACGCCGCACGGCCAGCGCCTGAACCTTACCGCCACCGAGCGGGCCTGCTTCCTGTGCCTGCTGTCCAACCCGCAGCGCGAACTCACGCGCGAGGCCCTGGCGCACTTGCTGCCGCAGACCAGCCTGCGCACTATCAATGTGTCGATCAGCCGGCTGCGCAAAAAAGTACAGGCCACTGGCGCAACCCTGCCGCTGCATACCGTGCACGGCATGGGCTACGTGTTCCTGGGCCATTTGGCCGGCGAGGGTGCGCTGTCATAGCCAGCATACAGTGCGCAATACAGTAAGAATGCGCGAAAAGCTGTAGTTTTAAGACGAAAATACGGTACATTAACGGGCTTCCCGGACGCATCCCCATGCGTTCGGTCCCGTGTGCGCGGGCTTGCGCGCAACGGTTCTACTCCGTGAGGAATCCATGCGTTTTTCGCCTCATCGTGTCTCGGGATTCGGTGCCGCCGTATTTGTCGCCCTGGCTCTGGCGGGCTGCAAAGAACGTCCGCAAATGAATCCCGGCATGCCGCAGGTCAGCGTCATTACGGTTCAGCCCAAGCCCGCTTCCATCGTGTCCGACCTGCCCGGCCGGGTGGATGCCGTGCGCGATGCCCAGATCCGCGCGCGCGTGACCGGCATTGTGCAGAAAATCGAATTCGAGCAGGGCGGCGATGTCAAAGACGGGCAGTTGCTGTTCAAGATAGACCCGGCGCCATACATCGCCGCGCGCAACCAGGCCGCCGCCCAGCTCAAGCAGGCGCAGGCCGACCTGTATAGCGCCAAGGCGCTGGCCAACCGCTACGCGCCGCTAGTGAAGGCCAACGCGGTCAGCAAGCAGGAATACGACAACGCCGTCGCCAGCTACCGCCAGGCCGAGGCCTCGGTGGCCGCGGCCAAGGCCAACCTGGACAACGCCCTGATCAACCTGGGCTACACCGATGTCACGTCGCCCATCACGGGCCGCATCGGCAAGCCGCTGGTCACCGAAGGCGCGCTGGTCGAGGCGGCCTCGGCCACGCAGATGGCGCTGGTGCAGCAGCTCGACCCGATCTACATCGACTTCACGCAAAGCACCGTCGACCTGGCCAAGTTGCGCAAGGCCTTTGCCAGCGGCCAGATGCAGCGCGTGGGCAAGGATGCCGCCAGGGTCGATGTGGTGCTGGAAGACGGTTCCATCTATCCGCATCCCGGCAAGCTGCTGTTCACCGGCATTACGGTCGATCCGACCACCGGCCAGGTCAACCTGCGGGCCGAAGTGCCCAATCCCGACAACATCCTGTTGCCCGGCATGTATGTGCGCGTGCGCGTCGACGAAGGCACCGACCAGCAGGCGCTGATGGTGCCCCAGCAGTCCCTGCAGCGCACCGCTGACGGCATGCAAAGCCTGATGCTGGTGAAAGACAACAAAATCGACCAGGTGCCGGTGACCACCGGTTCCGTGATCGACAACCAGTGGCTCATTACCAGCGGCCTGAAGGCGGGCGACGTGGTGGTGGTCGAAGGCTTCCAGAAGATCCGTCCGGGCGTTCCGGTGCAGGCCTCGCCGTGGCAGCCGGGGGGTGCCGGCAAGGCGGCGCCCCAGGGCGGCAAGCCGGAAGACAAGCCAGCCGGCCAGCCCGCCGACAAGCCGGCCGGCGGGGCCAAGCCCGAACAACCGGCCTCGGGGCAGCAGTCCTGAACGGCACGCGGCGCCCGGCGCCGCGTGCCTGTTTTCGTGAGCACTTCCAGAGTCAGCCCACATGCCGCAATTTTTTATCGATCGACCAATCTTCGCCTGGGTAGTCGCCCTGTTCATCCTGCTGGCCGGGCTGTTGGCGATCCCCAATATGCCGGTCGCGCAGTATCCCGACGTGGCGCCGCCGGCCATCACCATCACAGCCACCTATCCCGGCGCCTCGGCCAAAGAAGTGGCCGAGTCGGTCACCAGCATCATCGAAGACCAGCTCAACGGCGCCAAGGGCTTGCTGTACTACGAGTCGGTCAGTGACTCGTACGGCCAGTCGCAGATCACCGCCACCTTCGCCCCGGGCACCGACCCCGACCTGGCGCAGGTCGACGTGCAGAACCGCGTGTCCAACGTGTCCGCGCAGTTGCCGGTGGCCGTGAACCAGCAGGGCATCCAGTACGAACAGACCAGCGCCGGCTTCCTGATGATCGTCACGCTGTCGTCTACCGACGGCACGCTGGACCAGACTGCGCTGGCCGACTACATCACCCGCAACGTCCAGAACCCGGTCTCGCGCGTGCCCGGCGTGGGGCAGTTCCAGCTGTTTGCCGCGCCACGCGCCATGCGCGTCTGGATCGACCCCGACAAGCTGGTGGGCTTCAATCTCAGCGCGGCCGAGGTCAACGCCGCCATCAGCCGGCAGAACGTGCTGATCTCGGCCGGCAGCATGGGCGCGCCGCCCAACCCCGACAGCCAGCGCTCCACGGCGACGGTCATCGTCAACGGGCAGCTGTCGTCGGTAGAGGCTTTCGGCAACATCGTGCTGCGCGCCAATACCGACGGCTCGTCGGTGCGGCTGCGCGATGTGGCGCGCATCGAGGTCGGCGCCGACAACTACCAGTTCGGCGCGCGCCTGAACGGCAAGCCCACCGCCGCCTTCGCCATCGTGCTGTCGCCCGATGCCAACGCCCTGGCCACGGCCCAGGGCGTGCGGGCGCAGATGGAATCTCTGTCGAAGTATTTCCCGGGCAACATCAAGTACGACATCCCGTACGACACCGCGCCCTACGTCGAGATCTCCATCGAACAGGTGGTGCACACGCTGGGCGAAGCCATGGTGCTGGTGTTCCTGGTGATGTTCCTGTTCCTGCAGAACGTGCGCTATACGCTGATCCCGGCCCTGGTGGTGCCGGTGGCCATGCTGGGCGCGTTCGCGGTGATGCTGGCGCTGGGCTTTTCCATCAACGTGCTGACCATGTTCGCCATGGTGCTGGCCATCGGCATTTTGGTGGACGACGCCATCGTGGTGGTCGAGAACGTCGAGCGCATCATGGCCGCCGAAGGGCTGCCGCCCAAAGAGGCCACCAAGAAGGCCATGCCGCAGATCAGCGGCGCCATCGTGGGCATTACGCTGGTGCTGGTCACGGTGTTCCTGCCGCTGGCCTTCATGAGCGGCTCGGTGGGCGTCATCTACCGCCAGTTCTCGGTGGCCATGGCCGTGTCGATCTTCTTCTCGGCCTTCCTGGCGCTGACCTTCACGCCGGCGCTGTGCGCCACTATCCTGAAGCCCATTCCCAAGGGCCACCACGTCGACAAGAAGGGCTTTTTCGGCTGGTTCAACCGCCGCTTCGACGCCACCACGCACCGCTACCAGAACTGGGTGGCGCGCATCCTGCACAAGGGGGGGCGCATGATGCTGTTCTTCCTGTTGCTGGTGGTGTTGCTGGGCTGGCTGTACCTGCGCCTGCCGTCGTCGTTCCTGCCCGAGGAAGACCAGGGCTACGTGGTCAGCAACATCGAGCTGCCCACCGGCGCCAGCGCCAACCGCACCGTCGAAGTGCTGGAACAGGTCGAAAGCTATTTCATGTCGCTGCCCGCGGTGGAAAACGTCATCACGGTGCAGGGCTACAGCTTCAACGGCAACGGCCTGAACGCGGCCATCGCGTTCTCGACCCTGAAAGATTTTTCGGTGCGCAAGGATCCCAAGGATTCGGCCGGCGCGATCGCGTTCGCCGCCTTCCAGAAGCAATTGATGGGCATCCACGACGCACAGGTGTTCACCCTGGTGCCGCCCGCCATTTCTTCGCTGGGCAACGCCAGCGGCTTCGACTTCCGCCTGCAGGACCGCGCCAACGCGGGCACCGCGGCGCTGGCCCAGGCCACCGCCCAGCTGATGGGCCTGGCCATGAAGAGCCCCGTGCTGTCGCAGGTGCGCATCACGGGCCTGGGCGAGGGGCCGCAGTTGAACCTGACCATCGACCGCGACAAGGCCGCCGCCCTGGGCGTGGACTTCGACGCGGCCGCCACGCTGCTTTCCACGGCACTGGGCTCGGCCTACATCGACAAGTTCCCCAACATGGGACGCATGCAGAACATCTGGGTGCAGGCCGAGGCGCGCCATCGCATGCAGGTCGACGACATTCTCAAGATGAACGTCAACAATAGCCAGGGTGGCATGGTGCCCCTGTCGAGCTTCGTATCGGCCAAATGGACCCAGGGCCCGGTGCAGGTGGTGCGCTACAACAGCTACGAGTCGATGCGTATCGGCGGCGACGCGGCGCCCGGCTACACCACGGGCGAGGCCATGGCCGAAATGGAACGCCTGGTGGGCCAGTTGCCCTCGGGCTTCGGCTACGAATGGAACGGCCTGTCGTACCAAGAGCGCCAGGCGGGCAACCAGGCGCCCATCCTGATGGGCCTGTCGCTGCTGGTGGTGTTCCTGGTGCTGGCGGCCCTGTACGAAAGCTGGGCGATCCCGTTGTCGGTGATGCTGGTGGTGCCGCTGGGCATGCTGGGCGCGGTGGCGCTGGTGTCCGTCCTGGGCATGTCCAACGACGTGTACTTCCAGGTGGGCATGGTGACCGTGATCGGCCTGGCCGCCAAGAACGCCATCCTGATCGTCGAGTTCGCCAAAGACCAGTACGCCCGCGGCATGGGACTGTACGAGGCCACGGTCGAGGCGGCGCGCCTGCGCTTCCGCCCCATCCTGATGACCTCCATGGCCTTCATTCTGGGGGTGATCCCGCTGGCCATTGCCACCGGCGCGGGCGCGGCCAGCCAGCGCGCGGTGGGCATCGGCGTGCTGGGCGGCATGCTGGCGGCCACGCCGTTCGCCGTGATTTTCGTGCCGACGTTCTTCGTGGTGGTGCTCAGCTTCTTCAAGACCAAGCCGCGCCTGCTGGGCAATGAACTGAAGGAATTCGAGGCCGAGCAGGCCGCCAAGCGCGCCCGCGAGGCCGAGTCCGACCAATCCGGCAGCGGCCCGTCCGCGGCGCCCGGCCAGGAGGGCAAGGAATGACAGCCCTGATGTACAAACGAACCGCGCTGTCGGCATGCCTGGCAGCGCTGCTGGCCGGCTGCTCGCTGGCCCCCGATTACCAGCGCCCCGAATCGCCCGTGCCGGGCGACTGGCCGGCGCAGCCCAAGGTGCAGTACGGCAGCTACGACCAGCCCACGTCGCTGTCCGAACAGCCCGCCCAGGCGGTGGCGCCGCAGGGCAGCGTGCCGGCGGCCGACATCGGCTGGCGCGATTTCTTCCGCGACCCGCGCCTGCAGGCGCTGATCGAACTTTCGCTGGTCAATAACCGCGACCTGCGCGTGGCGGTGCAGCGCGTCGAAGAAGCGCGCGCCCAGTACGGCGTGCAGCGCGGCGCCCAGTGGCCCAGCATCGGCGCCGGCGTCGAGGGCACGCGCCAGCGCATGCCGGCCAACATGAGCCCGACGGGCTCCGATACGGTGGGCAATACCTTCCAGGCGGGCATCGGCCTTACCACTTTCGAAATCGACCTGTTCGGCCGGTTGCGCAACCTGTCCGAAGCGGCCTACCAGCAGTACCTGGCCACCGAGCAGGCGCAGCGCAGCGTGCACATCACCCTGGTGGGCGCGGTGGCGCAGGCGTATTTCACGCAGCGCGCCGCCGAGGTCCAGCTCGATCTCACCCGCAAGACGCTGGCCTCGCGCCAGGAGTCGTACAACCTGGTCAAGCGCCGCTTCGACGGCGGCGTGGCGTCCGAACTCGAACTGAACCAGTCCAAGGGTCTGCTCGATTCGGCCTCGGCCGACCTGGCGCAGCTGGCGCGGTTGCGGGCGCAGTCCATCAACGCGCTGACCGTGCTGGTGGGCACGCCGCTGCCGGCCGACCTGCCGGCGCCCGCCGAGTTCGGCCGCGACCAGCTGCTGGCCAGCGTGCCGGCCGGGCTGCCGTCCGACCTGCTCGAGCGCCGTCCCGACATCATGGCGGCCGAGAACCAGTTGAAGGCCGCCAACGCCAACATCGGCGCGGCGCGCGCGGCGTTCTTTCCCACCATTTCGCTGACGGGCATGCTGGGCTTTGCCAGCACCTCGATGGGCTCGCTGTTCGAGGGCGGGCAGCGGGCCTGGAATTTCACGCCGTCCATCACCACGCCCATCTTCGCCGGCGGCAGCATCCGCGAAGGGCTGAACGTGGCCAAGGCGCGCGACAACATCGCGGTGGCGCAGTACGAGCAGACCATCCAGCAGGCGTTCCAGGAGGTTTCCGACGCGCTGGCCGGCGAAGCCACCTACAGCGCGCAGCTCGACGCGCTGCGCTCGCTGCAGACGTCCACCGCGCGCACCCTGGAATTGTCGAACCTGCGCTACACCAACGGCATCGACAGCTACCTGCAGGTGCAGACCGCCCAGGTCGATTTCTTCAGCGCGCAGCTGGGCCTGGTGCAAGCCGGCCTGGAAGCCCTGAATAACCGGGTCGAGCTGTACAAGGCGCTGGGCGGCGGCTGGAACGAAGCCACACAGGTATCTTCCGCGACGGCACCATGATAGAACTGGGCGTCAATATCGATCACGTGGCGACGCTGCGCCAGCAGCGCCACACGGCCTATCCCGACCCGGTGGCGGCCGCGCTGCGCGCCGAAGACGCGGGCGCCGACCTGATCACCCTGCACCTGCGCGAAGACCGCCGCCACATCCAGGATGCCGACGTGCATGCCATCCGGCCGCTGCTGCGCACCCGCATGAATCTCGAGTGCGCCATTACGCCGGAAATGCTCGAGATCGCTTGTGCCGTGCGCCCCAGCGACGTGTGCCTGGTGCCCGAAAAACGCACCGAACTGACCACCGAGGGCGGGCTCGAAGTGGCCGGCGCGCTCGATGCGGTGCGCGATGCCGTGGCGCGCCTGCACGACGCCGGCATCCGGGTGTCGCTGTTCATCGACCCCGAGCCGGTCCAGATCCAGGCCGCCGCCCAGGCGGGCGCCGCGGTCATCGAACTGCACACCGGCGCCTACGCCGAGGCGCCCGAAGGCCAGGCCGGGCCCGAGCTCGACCGCCTGCGCGCGGCGCTGGCCGAGGGCCTGCGCCACGGCATGCGGGTCAATGCCGGCCACGGCCTGCATTACGGCAACGTGGCGCCCATCGCGGCGCTGGACGGCATTGCCGAGCTCAACATCGGCCATGCCATTGTGGCCCAGGCCGTGTTCGACGGCTGGGAAAAAGCCGTGCGCGACATGAAGGCCCTGATGGTGCAGGCCCGCGGGCAGGCGCGGCGGGGCCGCTAGGGCCGGTTCACGCCCGGGCGGGGCCTGGTCGCGTATCATTCCAGATGCGGGGCGGCCGCCGCCCCGCGTCCCGTGTGCCGACCCCGAACCCGATGTCCGATACGCCCGTCATTTCTCCTTCCCCGCCATCCGGCGGCATCGCCGGCATCGGCATGGACCTGCTGCGCATCGACCGCGTCGAACGCGCGCTGGCGCGCCATGGCGACCGCTTTGCCGAAAAAATCCTGGGCCCGGAAGAACTGCAGAAATTCCACGCGCGCCGCGCGCGCGACGCGGCCCGCGGCGTGCGCTTCCTGGCCACGCGCTTTGCCGCCAAAGAGGCCTTTTCCAAGGCCATCGGCCTGGGCATGCGCATGCCCATGACCTGGACGCGCGTGCAAACCCTCAATGCGCCGGGCGGCCGGCCGGTGCTGGTGCTGGCGCCCAGCCTGCTGCAGTGGTATCAGCCGCGCTTCGGCGCCGCCCATGTTTCCATTACCGACGAATCCGACTTGGCCGCCGCCTATGTGGTGGTCGAGCGCAAGCCCTGAGGCCGGTTCGCCATTTCCGCACCATTTCCGCATATCCAAGGACTAACCCCATATGGCCAAGAAAAGCAAAGCCCCGCTGCCGCCCGGCCCGGTAATGGTCGATGTGGCCGGCACCGCGCTCACCAAAGACGAAAAGCGCCGCCTGCGGCATCCGCTGGTGGGTGGCGTGATCCTGTTCGCCCGCAATTTCGAAAGCCGCATGCAGCTGTGCGCGCTGACCCGCAAAATCCACCGCGCCCGCGGCGAGCCCCTGCTGATCGCGGTCGACCACGAAGGCGGCCGGGTACAGCGCTTCCGCGACGACGGTTTTACGCCGCTGCCCGCCATGCAGGCGCTGGGTAAGGCCTGGGACCGCGATCCCCTGGCCGCCATGCGCCTGGCCACCGAGGCGGGCTATGTGCTGGCGGCCGAGCTGCGGGCCTGCGGCGTCGACCTCAGCTTCACCCCGGTGCTCGATCTGGACTACGGCGTCAGCAAGGTCATCGGCAACCGCGCCTTCCACCGCGACCCGCGCGTGGTGGCCATGCTGGCCCGCGCGCTGGCGCAGGGTCTGGCGCAGGCCGGCATGGCCGCCTGCGGCAAGCATTTTCCAGGGCACGGCTTCGTGGGCGCCGACTCGCACCACGAAATACCGGTCGATCCGCGCACGCTCGAGCGCATCCTGAAAGACGACGCCGCGCCCTATGCCTGGCTGGGCGATGCCGTGCTGCCGGCAGTCATGCCGGCCCACGTCATCTATCCCAAGGTCGACAAGCAGCCGGCCGGCTTTTCGCGCCGCTGGGTGCAAGACATTCTGCGCGGCCGGCTGGGCTACGACGGCGTGGTGTTTTCCGACGACCTCACCATGGAAGGCGCGACCGTGGCGGGCGACATCCTGGCGCGCGCGCAGGCCGCGTTGGGCGCCGGCTGCGACATGGTGCTGGTGTGCAACCGGCCCGACCTGGCCGATGACCTGCTGCAGCGCCTGGACGTGGCGCATGCCGCCGAATCCGTGGCCCGCATCCGCCGCCTGATGCCGCGCTTTGCCGCGCCCGGCTGGGACGCCCTGCAAGCCGAAACCCGCTATCAGCATGCCCGACGAATTCAATCTCAAATCGTTCCTGGCTGACCTGCCGCACCTGCCCGGCGTGTATCGCCATGTCGATGCCGAAGGCGTCGTCATGTACGTGGGCAAGGCGCGCGACCTGAAAAAGCGCGTTTCGTCGTACTTCCAGAAGAACCTGGCCAGCCCGCGCATCGCCCAGATGGTGGCGAAGGTGGCGCGCGTCGAGGTCACGGCCACGCGTTCCGAGGCCGAGGCGCTGCTGCTTGAGAACAACCTCATCAAGAGCCTGAGGCCGCGCTATAACATCCTGTTCCGCGACGACAAGTCGTACCCGTATCTGCTGATCACCGGCCACCAATGGCCGCGCATCGCCTATTACCGCGGCGCCACCAACAAGCGCGGCCAGTTTTTCGGGCCGTTTCCCAATGCCTGGGCGGTGCGCGAGACCATCCAGATCCTGCAGAAGGTGTTCCGCCTGCGCACTTGCGAAGACACGGTATTCGCCAATCGCTCGCGTCCCTGTCTGCTGCACCAGATCGGCCGCTGCTCGGCACCGTGCGTGGGCGCCATCGCGGCCGACGACTACGCGCGCGACGTGGCGCGCGCCGCCCGCTTCCTGAACGGCGAGGCGCGCGAGGTCATGGGCGAGATCGAGCAGCGCATGCTGCAGGCATCAGGCGAACTGCGCTTCGAAGAAGCCGCCGCGCTGCGCGACCAGATGGGGTCGCTGGCCCGGGTGCTGCACCAGCAAACCATGGAAGACACGGGCGGCGAAGACACCGACATCATCGCCGTGGCCGCCGCGGGGGGCAAAACCTGCGTGAACCTGGCGATGGTGCGCGCCGGCCGCCACCTGGGCGACAAGCCGTTCTTTCCGGTACACGTCGACGGCCAGGACGCGCCGCAGGTGCTCGAGGCTTTCATCGCGCAGCACTATACCGACAACCCGCTGCCGCCCGTGCTGGTGTGTTCGCACTCCTTGCCCGACACCGGGCTGATGGCCCTGCTGGCCGAGCAGGCCAATGCGCGCCCCGCGCGCGTGCTGACCCGGCCGCAGGGCGTGCGCCGCGCCTGGCTGGAACAGGCGGCCAAGAATGCCGACATGGCGCTGGCCCGCGCCCTGACCGAGTCGGGCGCGCGCGCCGCCCGCACGCTGGCGCTGGCCGAGGCGCTCGACCTGGACACCGACGAAGCCGCCCTGGACGGCTTGCGCATCGAATGCTTCGACATCAGCCACACCGCCGGCGAGGCCACGCAGGCTTCCTGTGTGGTGTTCCTGCACCATGACATGCAGCCGGCCCAGTACCGGCGCTACAACATCGCCGGCATTACGCCCGGCGACGACTACGCCGCCATGCGCCAGGTGCTGACGCGCCGCTTCGGCAAGGTGGCCGACGGCGAGGCGCCCATGCCGGGGCTGGTGCTCATCGACGGGGGCAGGGGCCAGGTCGAGGTGGCGCGGCAGGTATTCGCCGAACTGGGGCTCGACATCCAGACTCTGGTGGGAGTGGCCAAGGGGGAAGGGCGCAAGGTCGGCCTGGAAACCCTGGTATTCGCCGACGGACGCCCGCCGGTGGCCCTGGGCGGTGAATCGGCCGCCCTGATGCTGATCGCCCAGGTGCGCGACGAGGCCCACCGCTTCGCCATTACCGGCATGCGCGCGCGCCGCGCCAAGGCCCGCAATGTGTCGCGCCTGGAAGAAATCGAAGGCGTCGGCGCGCGCCGTCGCCAGCGGCTGCTGGCGCGCTTCGGCGGGTTTTCAGGTGTGGCGTCCGCCAGCATCGAAGACCTGGCCTCGGTCGAGGGCATCTCGCACGACCTGGCCGAGCGCATCTACGAAGCTTTGCGGGGGTAGAAGGTTAGGCAGCGTGGGGGCCCTTTTCCCTTGGGTGATGTAGCATACGCTCATTATGCCAATCAACGTCCCTATTATCCTGACATGGCTGCGCATCGCCATGATCCCGCTGGTGGTCGGGCTGTTCTACATTCCCGATTCCTGGATGGCCGAGCCCGCCCGCGACACGCTGGCTGCCTGGGCGTTCATCATTGCCGCCCTGACCGACTGGTTCGACGGCTGGCTGGCGCGGCGCTGGAACCAGACCTCGGCCTTCGGTGCATTCCTCGACCCGGTCGCCGACAAGCTCATGGTCTGCGCCGCCCTCATTGTGCTGCTCGACCTGGGACGGGTCGACGCCTTTATTTCCCTGATCATCATCGGGCGCGAAATCACCATTTCGGCCCTGCGCGAATGGATGGCCAAGATCGGCGCCAGCGCCAGCGTGGCGGTGCACCGCCTGGGCAAATTCAAGACCGCCGCGCAGATGGTCGCCATCCCCTGCCTGCTGTACGACCAGCCGCTGTTCGGGCTGTCCAGCCGCCTGCTGGGCGACGTGCTGATCGTCATCGCGGCCGTGCTCACGGTCTGGTCCATGTTGTACTACCTGCAGCGCGCCTGGCCCGCCATCCGCGAGAAATCCCAATAGGCCGGCGCATCCGAACCTTGTATCCACCCGTGCGGGTCCGCAGCGCCCGCGCTTTTCACGGCCGCACCGGCCACCGCTGATATGCCTTCCGCCGCAGACACCGCCACGCTGGACTCCCCCGACTTACGCCGCCGCGACTGGCTCACCATCCTGCTGATCGGCATCGCACACGCCTCGTCGCATTTCTTCCAGTTGGTGCTGCCCTCGCTGTACGTGTCTCTGGGCACGGCGTTCAACCTGGATTTCGCCCGCCTGGGGCTGCTGGTGTCCACGTTCTATGTGGTGTCGGGCGTCGGCCAGGCCTCGTCCGGGTTCGTGGTGGACCGCATCGGGGCCCGGCCGGTGCTGTGGTTCGGCCTGTCCAGCTTCGTGCTGTCGGGCGTGCTGATCGGGTCGGCCAACGGCTACACCATGCTGCTGCTGGCCGCCGTGGTAGGCGGCGTCGGTAATTCGGTGTTCCACCCGGCCGACTATTCCATCATGAACAACCGCGTCAGCGCGCCGCGCCTGGGGCATGCATTCAGCACGCACGGCCTGACGGGCAACCTGGGCTGGGCCCTGACGCCGGTGTTCATCACGTCCATCACCTTGCTGGCCGACTGGCGCGTGGCCGCCTTCAGCGCGGCCGGCCTGGTGGCGCTGGTGCTGCTGCTGACCATCCTGGGCCGCGACCTGATCGGCGGCGCGGCGCGCCCGTCCGAGCCCGCACTGGCCAGGGCCGAGGCGTCCGCCGCCGCGCCGCCCCAGGACGGTGTACTGGCCACCCTGTCGGCGTTGCTGGCCAAGCCGGCCCTGTGGGGCGCATTCCTGTTCTTCGCCTGCACCTCGATCGCGCTGTCGTCGGTGCAGAACTACACCATTCCGCTGCTCGGCCAGCTTTACGACTTGTCCAAGGTGGCCGCCAGCTCGGCCCTGTCGGGCTATATGGTGGCCTCGGCCCTGGGCATGGCGGCCGGCGGCTTCCTGGTGTCGGCTACCCCCCGCACCGAACGCACGGTCACGGTTGCCCTGATCCTGGCCGGTGTGACGCTGGTGGTGCTGGCGCTGGGGCTGGTGCCTGCCGGCCTGGCGGCGGCGGTAGTGGGGCTGGCCGGGTTTTGTTCCGGCGTGGCGGCCCCGTCGCGCGACATGCTGATCCGCCGCGTCACGCCCAAGGGCACCATCGGCTCGGTGTACGGCCTGGTGTATTCCGGCATGGACGTCGGCTCGGCCCTGGGGCCGCTGGCCTTCGGCCTGCTGCTGGATGCCGGTATCAACCAGGGGCCGTGGGTGGGCGCCGGCCTGGCCTTCGCCGTGGCGGCATTGCTGGCCCAGTGGATTGCCGTGCAGGCGCGGGTGTCCGCCTCGGCATCCATGGTCAGCAATCAGTACAGCGCGCAAAAATAGCGCAATACTGACATTCAGCTGACAAATTGACAGCACGCAAGGTCATTGCGGCATGATCTCGTTGTAATAACCCTGTCGGCCAAGAGGCTATTAAACAGGACTACAACATGAAAAATATACCCCGCATCGCATGGGCGGTTGCCATGACGGCAGGGGTCTGGGCGCAGCAGATTCACGCCCAGCAGCACGAACCCATACAGCCCATCGAGCCCGCCGTCATCACCGACCCGGCCAAGGTCGAACTCGGCAAAAAGCTTTTCTTCGAACCCCGCTTGTCGCGGTCGGGCTTCATTTCCTGCAATTCCTGCCACAATCTCAGCCGCGGCGGCTCTGACAATCTGAAGGCTTCCATCGGCCACAACTGGCAGAAAGGCGGCATCAATTCGCCCACCGTGCTCAATTCCAGCCTCAACTTCGTGCAGTTCTGGGATGGCCGCGCCAAAGATTTGCGCGAACAGGCCGGCGGTCCCATCGCCAACCCGGCTGAAATGGCCTCGACGCATGAACTGGCCATCCAGGTGCTGAACTCCATTCCTGGCTACAAAACCGAATTCAAGCAGGTGTTCGGCACCGACACCATCAGCCTCAATGAAGTTACGCACGCGATGGCGGCATACGAAGAAACCCTGGTCACGCCTAATTCGCGCTTCGATCAATGGCTGCGCGGAGATCAAAACGCCCTGACGCTCCAGGAACTGGCCGGCTACCAGCTGTTCAAGAACAGCGGTTGCGTGGCCTGCCATAATGGCCCCGCTGCCGGCGGCAATTCGTTCCAGAAAATGGGCTTGATCACGCCTTACGACACCGCTCACCCGGCCGAGGGCCGGGCCGGCGTCACAGGCGACGATGCCGACCGCTTCATGTTCAAGGTGCCCACCTTGCGCAATGTCGAGCTCACCTATCCGTATTTCCACGACGGCGCGGCCGATACGCTGGCTCAGGCTGTCGACGTCATGGGGCGCCTGCAGTTGGGCCGCACCTTCACGCCGGAAGAAAACAGCCAGATCGTGGCCTTCCTGAAAACCTTGACTGGCGAACAGCCCTCGGTCCAGTTGCCGATACTGCCGCCTTCGGCCGACGACACACCGCGCCCCACGCCCTTCGGGAGCTAAAGCAGGGCAGGCTGGCGCGCCGCTACTGCCGCGCCGTGCGCACGTCGGCGGGCGGCGCCGCGCCAGTATTGCTGCGCCAGGGGTTGATGTCCAGCCCGCCGCGCCGCGTGTAGCGCGCATATACCGTCAACTGCTTGGGCTGGCAGGCCGCCATGATGTCGGTGTAGATGCGCTCCACGCAGTGTTCGTGGAATTCTGCATGGCCGCGGAACGACACCAGGTAGCGCAGTAGCGCGGCCCGGTCTAGCGGGCGGCCGCGGTAGGCAATTTGCACGCTGGCCCAGTCGGGCTGCCCCGTGACCGGGCAGTTCGACTTCAGCAGCCGCGACGCGAGCGTTTCCGCCACCGGCGCGCCCGCGGCGCAGCGCAGCAGCCCGGCATCCGGCGCATAGGTGTCGATGGCCACATCTAGCCCGTCCAGGTCGATACCGCCTAGTTCTGCCATGGCCAGTTGGCTGAAGCGTGCCGGCATGATCACGTCCACCTCCACCGGAGCGCCGGCCGCGGCCGACAGGTCGGCCGCCAGCCGTTCGCCCAGCACCTGCGCACTGTCCAGGCGCGTCTGGTTGTACGAGTTCAGGTACAGCTTGAACGACTTCGACTCGATGATATTGGGGCTGTCGGCCGGCACCGTGAAGGTGGCCATGGCGACTTGCGGCTTGCCCTTGGGGTCCAGCCACGACAGCTCATAGGCGTTCCAGATGTCCACGCCGGCAAAGGGCAGGGGGCCGGACAGGTTCAGGCTGGCCCGGTTGAGAGCACGGGCAATGGGAAACAGCAGGCCGGGGTCGTACTGCGCCGGGTAGGCGACATTCTGGCCCAGCGGGGCATTCGACAAAGACATGGGACAAGCGTGACGGGCAGGGTTCAGGCCTTGAATTGTAGGCCTTGCGTGGACCCGGATATTCCGCATTGTGAAAAGCTGCCGCCGCCATATGAAAGCGGGTGCTGCACAGCAGCGTCGGCGTATTTCACAGCGGGCAATTTGATTCCACAATACAAAATTAATTTCATAACTATATAAAAATAAAAGAAAAATTTTTTAGTCTTATATAAGATAAGTCGACACATTGCTCCGCAGCACAGGCATAGACTTTTATCCAACGCGGCGCCCATCGCGCCAGCAACGGGTTCTCTGTCTTTTCCTTACCTACCAGGAGCATTTCATGAGCAATCGCGAAACCGAAATCCGCAATCTGCAGAAAGACTGGGCTGAAAACACCCGGTGGCAGGGCATCAAGCGAGCCTACAGCGCCGAAGATGTGATCCGCCTGCGCGGCTCGGTCGCCGTCGAGCATTCCCTGGCGCGCCGCGGCGCTACCCGCCTGTGGGACCTGATGCACAGCGAGCCTTTCGTCAATTCGCTGGGGGCGCTGACCGGCAACCAGGCCATGCAGCAGGTCAAGGCCGGCCTGAAGGCCATCTACCTGTCGGGCTGGCAGGTGGCGGGCGACGCCAACCTGGCCGGCGAAATGTACCCCGACCAATCCCTGTATCCGGCCAACTCGGTGCCGCAGGTGGTCCGCCGCATCAACAACGCCCTGTCGCGCTGCGACCAGATCCAATGGATGGAAGGCAAGAACCCGGGCGACGAGGGCTACATCGATTACTACGCGCCCATCGTGGCCGATGCCGAAGCGGGCTTCGGCGGCGTGCTCAATGCCTTCGAGCTCATGAAGGCCATGATCGAGGCGGGCGCGGCCGGCGTGCACTTCGAAGACCAGCTGGCGTCGGTGAAAAAGTGCGGCCACATGGGCGGCAAGGTGCTGGTGCCCACCCGCGAGGCCGTGTCCAAGCTGGTGTCGGCGCGCTTGGCGGCCGACGTCATGGGCACGCCCACCGTGCTGCTGGCCCGCACCGACGCCGATGCGGCCGACCTGGTCACCAGCGACGTCGACGACAACGACCGCCCCTTCATCACGGGCGAGCGCACGGTCGAGGGCTTCTTCCGCACCAAGGCCGGCATCGACCAGGCCATTTCGCGCGGCCTGGCCTACGCGCCCTATGCCGATCTGATCTGGTGCGAAACCTCGACGCCCAACCTGGAATACGCGCGCAAGTTCGCCGAGGCCATCCATCGCCAGTTCCCCGGCAAGCTGCTGGCCTACAACTGCTCGCCGTCGTTCAACTGGAAGAAGAACCTGGACGACGCCACGGTGGCCAAGTTCCAGCGCGAACTGGGCGCCATGGGCTACAAGTTCCAGTTCATCACGCTGGCCGGCTTCCATGCCCTGAACTACGGCATGTTCGAACTGGCGCACGGCTACGCGCGCCGCCAGATGAGCGCCTTCGTCGAGCTGCAGCAGAAGGAATTCGCGGCAGCCGAACTGGGCTTCACCGCGGTCAAGCACCAGCGCGAAGTCGGCACCGGCTATTTCGATGCGGTTACCCAGACCATCGAAGGCGGACAGTCGTCGACCACGGCGCTGACCGGTTCGACCGAAGAGGCGCAATTCGAGCACGGCGCCAAGGCGCGCGCCGCCTGACGTGCATGGGCGCGGCCGCCCGCCGGCCGCGCCAGTGGCATGTGATGTGTGAAAGCTTGTTGCTGTAGGGTGGTTCGGGGTGCCTGCGGGCACCCCTTTTTTTCTGGCCCGGACGGCCAGGCCCGTGCCGGCCGATTTGTAAAGCGGTCTGGTCTTGTTGTTTGATTGATTTTTATCAAGTCAACCGCTCTGGCCGGTCGCTACGATCGGCCGCATGCCTGCCACATCCATTTTTTCAGTGCCGCCCGGCCTGTCCGATGCCGGCCGCCAGGCGCGGCGCCACGCCCTGCTGCGCCTGGGCTGGGCCTGGCTGGCCATGATGCAGGTCATGATGTTCGCCTGGCCCGGCTACGTGCGCCACGACGGCATCCCGGCCGATGCCCTGGCCACGCTCGATTGGGCCATCGTGCTCATGAACTGGGCCAGCCTGGCCCTGACTCTGCCGGTGGTGCTGTATTCGGCCTGGCCCATCTGGCGCGGCGCGGCGCGCAGCCTGCGCCGCGGCCAGGCCGGCATGGACGTGCCCGTGGCGCTGGGCATCGTGGCGGCCTTCCTGCCCAGCGTCCATGCCACCTGGACGCGCCACGGCGAAGTCTATTTCGATTCGGTCACCATGTTCGTGGCCTTCCTGCTTACCGCGCGCTACCTGGCGCTGTGCGCCCGCCAGTCGGCGGCGCCGGGCGCCGGCCAGGCCGCCGCCCGGCGCCATGCTCGCCTGGAAATCCGCCGCCGCGCGCTGGGCGCCGCGGCCGACCGCGTGGCGGCCCGCTTCGCGGCGGCTCAGGTGGTCCTGGCGCTGGCCGCCGGCGTGGCCTGGGCCTGGCTGGCGCCGGGCCAGGCGGTGCCGGTCATGGTGGCGCTGCTGGTCATCAGTTGCCCCTGCGCCATGGCGATGGCGGTGCCCACCACGCTGGCCGCGGCTCAGGCGGCCGCGCCCGGCCTCGATGCCCGGCAGTTCCACGATCTGCTGGCCGCCACGCGCCGCGCCGCGCGCGTCGGCCTGTATGGCTCGCTGGCCTGGCACCTGCTGCTGACGCCGCTGGCGCTGGCCGGCTGGGTGGCGCCGTGGCTGGCGGCCATCACCATGCTGCTGTCGTCGCTGGCGGTGGCGGCCAACGCCTGGAGCCTGTACCGCCGCTACTGGGCACTGCCCCGGAACACCGGCCTGGCCATCGCCGATGAGGCTCCGGCGGCGCCATGAGCATCCTGTATCTACTGTTGCCGCTGTCGCTGCTGTTCGTGCTGGTCATCGGCCTGGCGCTGGGCTGGGCGGTGTTCAGCGGCCAGTTCGACGATCCCGATGACGCCGGAAGTTCCATTTTTCACGAGCCCGATACGTAAGATTTGTCCTAGTCTTGATTGAAATCAAGACGAACCGATGCCGGTCGGCCGATCATCCTATCTCCGCGTCAACTGGGGGACAGACCATGATTGATAGCAGTATCGCTGCCGATCGACTCGAAACGTTCAACTACAAGGTCGTCAGGCAGTTTGCTGTCATGACGGTCGTCTGGGGCATTGTGGGCATGGCCGTGGGCGTATTGATCGCCGCGCAGCTGATCTGGCCGCAGCTCAATTTCGATATCCCGTGGCTCAGCTATGGCCGGCTGCGCCCGCTGCACACCAATGCGGTGATCTTCGCCTTCGGCGGCAGCGGCCTGTTCGCCACGTCCTACTACGTGGTGCAGCGCACCTGTCAGGCGCGCCTGTTCAGCGACAAGCTGGCGGCATTTACCTTCTGGGGCTGGCAGGCCGTCATCGTGGCCGCCGCCATCACGCTGCCCCTGGGCTACACCAGCAGCAAAGAATACGCCGAACTCGAGTGGCCTATCGACATCCTCATCACGCTGGTGTGGGTGGCCTATGCCGTGGTGTTCTTCGGCACCATCGCGCGGCGCCGCGTGCGGCACATCTATGTGGCCAACTGGTTCTTCGGCTCGTACATTCTTACCATCGCCATCCTGCACATCTTCAACAACATCGAACTGCCGGTGTCGCTGTGGAAGTCGTATTCGGCCTATGCCGGCGTGCAGGATGCCATGGTGCAGTGGTGGTACGGCCACAATGCCGTGGGCTTCTTCCTGACCACCAGCTTCCTGGGCATGATGTACTACTTCGTGCCCAAGCAGGCCGGCCGGCCCATTTATTCGTACCGCCTGTCCATCGTGCACTTCTGGGCGCTGGCTTTCACCTACATGTGGGCCGGGCCGCACCACCTGCTGTATACCTCGCTGCCCGACTGGACCCAGTCGCTGGGCATGGCTTTCTCTCTGATCCTGCTGGCGCCGTCGTGGGGCGGCATGATCAACGGCATCATGACCCTGCAGGGCGCCTGGCACCGCCTGCGCACCGACCCGATCCTGAAGTTCATGGTGACCGCGCTGTCGTTCTACGGCATGTCCACCTTCGAAGGCTCGATGATGTCGATCCGCACGGTCAACGCGCTGTCGCACTACACCGACTGGACCATCGGCCACGTGCATTCGGGCGCGCTGGGCTGGGTGGCCATGATCACCTTCGGTTCGCTGTACTACCTGATCCCGCGCCTGTACGGCCGCGCGTCCATGTACAGCACCCGGGCGGTCGAACTGCACTTCTGGGTGGCCACCATCGGCGTGGTGCTGTACATCGCCTCGATGTGGATCGCCGGCGTGCAGCAGGGCCTGATGTGGCGCGACACCGCCACCGACGGCACGCTGGTCTACAGCTTCGTCGAAGAGCTCAAGACGCGGCTGCCGTACTACGTGATCCGCTTCGTGGGCGGCGCCATGTACCTGTCGGGTGTGTTCATCATGGCCTGGAACGTCTGGATGACGCTGCGCGGCCAGCGCGCGGTCGATCCGGCAGTCCCGCTCGGCGAGCCGCAGCCGCGCTCCGCCGCCATCGCCACCCCCGCCACCGCCTGACGAGATTGCCATGGCCAATACGCAACACCGCTTTTTTTCGCACCAGACTCTCGAAAAGAACATCGGCCTGATGATCATCGCCAGCATCCTGGTGGTGTCGTTCGCGGGGCTGGTGCAGATCATTCCGCTGTTTTTCCAGCATTCCACCACCCAGGCCGCGCCGGGTATCGAGCCCTACAGCGCCCTGCGCCTGATGGGCCGCGACGTGTACATACGCGAAGGCTGCGTGGGCTGCCATTCGCAGCAGGTGCGCATGCTGCAGGCTGAAGTGCAGCGCTACGGCCCGTATTCCGAAGCAGCGGAATCGGTATATGACCATCCGTTCCTGTGGGGGTCCAAGCGCACCGGCCCCGACCTGGCGCGCGTGGGCGAACGCTATTCCGACGAATGGCACCGCATCCACTTGCGCGACCCGCGCCTGGTGGTGCCCGAGTCGAATATGCCGTCGTATCCCTGGCTGCGGCATGCCATGCTCGACGGCCAGAACGTGCAAGACCGCATGCGCACGCTGCGCAAGCTGGGCGTGCCCTATGCCGACGCGCAGATCCAGGCGGCGCCGCAGGAAATCGCCGGCAAGACCGAAGAAGACGCGCTGGTGGCCTACCTGCAGGGCCTGGGCGTGGGCCTGCGGCAGGCGCGCCAGGCCGAGGCCGAGCAGGCCCGCCAGGCGGCCGGGCAGGGCGCGGCCGCGCAAGGAAACTGAGCCATGCTGATTTTCACCGGAATCATGACGGCCATTTCGCTGGCCACCTTTTTGGGCATTGTCTGGTGGGCGTATTCGCGCGGCCGCCAGCCCGCCAACCACGAATCGGCCCTGCTGCCGTTCGCGCTGCCCGACGAAAACGCACCCGCACAAGGAGCAACGCGGCCATGAGCGACTTCAGCTACGCTTTCTTCGGCTATTTCATCGCCTTCATCGCCCTGGGCGGCATCGCCTGGTGCCTGTGGCTGCTGTACGCCCAGCGGCGCTGGCTGGCCGAGCGGCCGTCCGCGGGCCCGGTCGACGACACCGGCCACGTCTGGGACGAAGACCTTACCGAACTGAACAATCCGGTGCCGCGCTGGTGGACCTGGATGTACCTGCTGCTGTGCCTGTTCGCGCTGGGCTACCTGGTCTTGATGCCGGGCCTGGGCACGTTCCAGGGTGTGCTGGGCTACACCACCGCCAATGAAGTGCGGCGCCACCAGGCGCAGCAGGCCGAGCAGGTTAGGCCGGTGTATGCGCGCTACGCCGCCATGGCGGTGCCCGAGATCGCCGCCGACCCGGCCGCGCGCCAGATCGGCGAACGCCTGTTCCTGAATACGTGCGCGCAGTGCCATGGTTCCGATGCGCGTGGCGGCCGCAGCTTTCCCAACCTGACCGACGCCGACTGGCTGTACGGCGGCACGCCCGAGGCCATCAGCCAGACCATCACGCACGGCCGGCACGGCATCATGCCGCCCTGGAAAGGCAGCATCGACCCCGCTGCCGCCAGCGACACGGCGCATTACGTGCGTTCGCTGTCGAAGCTGGCGGCCGATCCGCTGAAAATGCTGCGCGGCCAGCGCACCTTTGAAACCTACTGTGTGGCCTGCCACGGCGTGGACGGCAAGGGTAACCAGGCCCTGGGCGCGCCCAACCTCACCGACGGCACTTGGCTGTACGGCAGTTCCGAAGCCACCATCGTGCAGACCATCCTGGAAGGCCGCGACAACCGCATGCCGGCGCACGATGCGGTGCTGACGCCCGAGCAGATCAAGATCCTGACTGCCTGGGTGTGGAGCCTGTCCAACCCGGCGGCGCAGGCCGCCGCGCCCCAGGGGGCGCAGCAGTAATGCCGCCGCCGGAACACGCCGGGCGGCAGGGCGCGGCGGCGGAAGCCCTGGAGCAGACTTTGGCCGAGGTGCGCGGCAAAATCTATCCGCGTTCGGTGAGCGGCATCTTCGCGCGCTGGCGCGTGGTGTTCGTGTTCCTGACACAACTGGTGTTCTACGGGCTGCCCTGGCTGCAATGGCACGGCCGGCAGGCCGTGCTGTTCGACCTGGGGGCGCGCAAGTTCTACTTGTTCGGCCTGGTGCTGTGGCCGCAAGATGTGGTCTACCTGGCCGTGCTGCTGGTGATTTCGGCCCTGGCGCTGTTCCTGTTCACCGCGGTGGCCGGGCGCCTGTTCTGCGGCTATGCCTGTCCGCAAACGGTCTATACCGAAATCTTTATGTGGATCGAGCGCCGCGTCGAGGGCGACCGCCTGGCGCGCATCCGCCTGGACGAATCGCCCTGGACGCCGCGCAAGCTGCGTCTGAAGCTGGCCAAGCACGCGCTGTGGATCATCGTGGCCGGCTGGACGGGCTACACCTTCATCGGCTATTTCGCGCCCATCCGCGGGCTGGGCCACGACCTGCTGGCGCTGCAGCTGGGGCCGTGGCAATGGTTCTGGATGCTGTTCTACGGCTTCGCCACCTGGGGCAACGCGGGGTTCATGCGCGAATCGGTGTGCAAGTACATGTGCCCGTACGCACGCTTCCAGAGCGTGATGGTGGACCCGGACACGTTCGTGGTCACTTACGACAAAGGGCGCGGCGATCCGCGCGGCGGCCGTTCGCGCAAGCTCGACCACAAGGCCGCCGGGCTGGGCGACTGCGTCGATTGCAGCCTGTGCGTGCAGGTGTGCCCCACCGGTATCGACATCCGCGACGGGCTGCAGTACATGTGCATCGGCTGCGGGGCCTGTATCGATGCCTGCGACCAGGTCATGGACAAGATGCAGTATCCGGTCGGCCTGATCCGCTATGCGTCACAGCACGCGGTCGAACAGGGCTGGACGCCGCGCCGGGCGCGAGCGCGGCTGCTGCGGCCGCGGGTGCTGGTCTACGGCAGCGTCATCCTGGCCTTGGCGGCGGCTTTCGTGGCGACGCTGGCGCTGCGCAACCCGTTGCGGGTCGACGTCATCCGCGACCGCGGCGTGCTGGCCCGCGAAGCGCCGGGCGGCAGGATCGAGAACGTGTACCGCCTGCAGCTCATCAATACTTCCGAGTCGGCGCTGGTGCTGCGGCTGGGGGCCACCGGCCTGCCGGGCCTGGACGTGCATGTCGAGCGCCAGGACGACCAATCCATTGTGCTGGAACCCTACGCCAACAAGCTGGTGCCGGTTGTCATCCGGGCGCCGGCCGGTGCGGCCGGGCCGGGCTCGCATCCCATTACCGTGCAGGCCCGCGCGCAGGGCGGCGGCGGCCAGGTGCTGGCGCGCGACGAGGCCTCCAGCTTCTATGTGCCCGACTAAATTCCGCTTTGGAGCCTGTGCATGACGAATCCCGCATCCCCCAATCCCTGGCACCGCGAACCGTGGCCGTGGTTCTTGATGGCCGGGCCGCTGCTGGCCATCCTGGGCTGCATCATCACCATCTACCTGGCCGTTACGCGCTTTGCCGACCAGCCCATTGCCGAAGGCGCGGTCAGGCGCGGCCTGGTGGTCGAACGGGTGCCGCCGCCGGCCGTGCCCGCGCCTGCCGCCGACCCGGCGGCTGCCACGGCGGGCCAGGCCCCCGCGCGGCCCTGATGGAGCCGTCCATGCGCTGGCGCCTGCTGATGGGGATCCTGTGGCCGTCGTTTCTGGCGGCCGGGGCGGGCGGGGGCTTGATCTTCGCCCTGATCGATCCGCTCGACGTGCTGGTGCTGGGCCGCTGGCAGCCCGGCCGCCTGGGTTTCTACACCGTGTCGTTCTTCGTGCTGTGGCTGATCGCGGCGCTGGCCAGCGCCCTGACAGCCTGGCTGGCGCCGCGCGAGCCGCAGGGGGGAGACGACGCGCTGTTCTAAGAAGCGAAACACAGTTGTAGCGCCAGTGGAACGATGCGCGCGGGCCGACCAAGTAGAATCAAGGGCTTCACTGCCCAAACCGAGGTCCGTGTGCAGCCCGTCATTTCCGTGCAAGGCCTGTCCAAGACATACGCGTCCGGACACCAGGCCTTGAAGAACATCAACCTGGACATCCACCGCGGCGAGATATTCGCGCTGCTGGGCCCCAACGGGGCTGGCAAGACCACCCTGATCAGCATCATCTGCGGCATCGTCAACCCCGGGCAGGGCAAAGTGCTGGCCGACGGCCACGACATTGTGGCCGATTATCGGGCGGCGCGCTCGCGCATCGGCCTGGTGCCGCAGGAAATCTCTACCGACGCCTTCGAAAGCGTGTGGAACACGGTGACCTTCAGCCGGGGTCTGTTCGGCAAGCCGGCCAATCCCGCCTATGTCGAGAAAGTGCTGCGCGACCTGTCGCTGTGGGACAAGAAAGATTCGCGTATCATGGCCTTGTCGGGCGGCATGAAGCGCCGGGTGATGATCGCCAAGGCGCTGTCGCATGAGCCGCAGATCCTGTTTCTGGACGAACCCACCGCCGGCGTCGACGTCGAGCTGCGCCGCGGCATGTGGGACATGGTGCGGCGCCTGCGCGAAAGCGGCGTCACCATCATTCTTACCACCCACTACATCGAAGAAGCCCAGGAAATGGCCGACCGCATCGGCGTGATCCGCAAGGGCGAGATCATTCTGGTCGAAGAAAAGCACGCGCTGATGAAAAAGCTGGGCAAGCGCCAGCTGGCGCTGACGCTGAAAACCGCGCTGCCGGCTGTGCCGGCGGCGCTGGCCGGCTATGGCCTGGAACTGACTGACGAAGGCCACCGGCTGGTGTATTCGTACGACAACGAGCAGGGCGGCGGCGAGGTCGCGCGCCTGCTGCGCCAACTGGACGAGGCCGGCGTCGAATTCACCGATCTCAGTTCATCGGAAAGTTCGCTAGAGGAAATTTTCGTCAGCCTGGTGAGTGCCCAATCATGAATTTCTACGCCATCCGCGCCATCTACCTGTTCGAAATGGCCCGCGCCTGGCGTACGCTGATGCAAAGCGTGGCCTCGCCGGTGGTTTCCACCGCGCTGTATTTCGTGGTGTTCGGCTCGGCCATCGGGTCGCACATGGTCGAGATCGAAGGCGTCAGCTACGGGGCGTTCATCGTGCCGGGCATGATCATGCTGTCGCTGTTGACACAGAGCGTGGCCAACGCCTCGTTCGGCATCTACATGCCGCGCTTCAGCGGCACTATCTACGAAATCCACTCGGCGCCGATCTCGTACGTGGAAATCGTCACGGGCTACGTGGGCGCGGCGGCCAGCAAGTCCATCATCCTGGGCCTGATCACGCTGGTTACGGCGCGCCTGTTCGTCGATTTCCAGATCCAGCACCCGTTCTGGATGATAGGCTTCCTGCTGCTGACCTCGGTCACCTTCAGCCTGTTCGGCTTCATCATCGGCGTGTGGGCCGACGGTTTCGAGAAACTGCAGATCATTCCGCTGATGATCATCACGCCGCTGACCTTCCTGGGCGGCACCTTTTATTCCATCAAGATGCTGCCGCCGTTCTGGCAGGGCGTTACCCTGTTCAATCCGGTGGTGTACCTGGTCAGCGGCTTTCGCTGGAGCTTCTACGGCGTTTCTGACGTCAGCGTGGCCATCAGCCTGGGTATGACACTGGTGTTCCTGGCGGCATGCCTAGTGGGCGTGCGCTGGATCTTCAAGACAGGTTACCGGCTCAAGACCTAGCCAGCCGGCTTGCAAACGGAGGCAGACATGGCGTGGGACGAAGTACAGGCACTGGTATTCGATGTGTTCGGTACAGTGGTCGACTGGCGCAACGGCGTGGCGCGCGAGGCCGCGCCGTTCCTGGCCCGGCACGGCCAGGGCAGGATAGAACCGCTGGCTTTCGCCGATGCCTGGCGCAGCCATTACGGGCCGTCGATGCAGGCGGTTCGCAGCGGGCAGCGGCCGTTCGTGCGGCTGGACGTCCTGCACCGCGAAAACCTGGAAGCCACGCTGCGCGAGGCCGGCATCGATCCGGCCAGGGTGCCGGCCGCCGAACTCGACGCGCTGAACCTGGCATGGCACCGCCTGGATCCCTGGCCCGATTCCGTGGCCGGGCTGGCCCGCCTGAAAACCCGCTACATCATCGCGCCGCTGTCGAACGGCAACATCCGCCTGATGCTGGACATGGCCAAGCGCGCCGGGCTGCCTTGGGACGCCATCCTGGGCGCCGAGGTGGCGCAGGCCTACAAGCCCATGCCCCAGGCCTACCTGCGCACCGCCGAGGTGCTGGGCCTGGCCCCGTCGCAGGTATGCATGGTGGCCGCGCACAATGGCGACCTGGCGGCCGCACGGCAGTGCGGGCTGAAAACCGCATTCGTGCGCCGGCCCACCGAACACGGGCCCGGCCAGACCACCGACCTGCAGCCGCAGCAAGACTGGGACGCCGTGGCCGACGACTTCGTCGGCCTAGCCGACCAACTGGTGGGCCAGGGCCGTTAACCAGGAGACAAACCATGCCGAGAACACTACTGCCCGCGGCTGGCCTGGCGCTGCTTGCCGGCTGCGCAAGCCAGGCCGGGCCCTCCGCGGGCATGGCCAATCCTGCGTCGGTGTATTGCCAGGAACTCGGCGGACGCCTGCAGATCGTCGAGACGTCCAAGGGGCAGATGGGCATCTGCATGCTTCCCAACGGCGAACAGATCGAAGAATGGGATCTGTATCGCCGTGCCCATCCCGAAGAAAAAACCTGATTTCCCGGGCGCGGCCGCGCCGCTACGGCGCCGGATTGGGGTTGCCGGCGTGGATACGGTCGATCTGCTCCAGCAGTTCCGGCGCCAGGTCGACGTCGACGCTGTCGATGTCTTCTTTCAGCTGTTCGAGCGTGGTGGCGCCGATCAGGTTGCTGGCCACCGAGGGCTGCTGGTTGACCCAGGCCAGCGCCAGTTGGGTGGGCGACAGCCCGTGCTCGCGCGCCAGCTGCACATACTGCCGCGTGGCCGCCTCGGTGCGTTCGTTGCTGTAGCGCGTAAAGCGCGTGAACAGCGTCAGGCGCGCGCCTTCGGGGCGGGCGCCGTCCAGGTACTTGCCCGACAGCACGCCCATGGCCAGCGGCGAATAGGCCAGCAGGCTGACCTGTTCACGGTGGCTGAATTCGGACAGGCCGCTTTCGTAGGTGCGGTTGAGCAGGCTGTACGGGTTCTGGATGGTGTCGATGCGCGGCAGGCCCAGGGTGTCAGACTGCTTGATGAACTGCGCCACGCCCCACGGGGTTTCGTTCGACACGCCGATGTGGCGCACCTTGCCGGCGCGCACGAAGTCCTGCAGCACTTCCAGCGTTTCCTGGACCGGAACGGTGTAGTCGTCGTCGATCCAGGGGTAGGCGCGGCCGAAGGTGGCCGTGGTGCGGTCGGGCCAGTGCAGCTGGTACAGGTCCAGGTAGTCGGTCTGCAGCCGCTTCAGGCTGGCGTCCAGCGCCGCGGTCAGGTTCTTGCGGTCGAGAAAGGTCTTGCCGTCGCGGATGTGGCTGGGGCGTTTCGCGTCGCGCACCGGCCCGGCGGCCTTGCTGGCCAGCACGATGTCGTGGCGGCGCCCGGTCTTGGCCAGCCAGGTGCCCACATAGGTTTCGGTGCGGCCCTGCGTTTCGGGCTTGGGCGGCACCGGGTACATTTCGGCGGTATCGACCAGGTTCACCCCGCGCGACAGCGCATAGTCGAGCTGCCGATGCGCGTCGGCCTCGGAATTCTGCTCGCCCCAGGTCATGGTGCCCAGGCCGATCAGGCTGACTTCGGTATCGGTGCGGCCGAGTTTGCGGTATTTCAAGAGTAGGGCTCCGGTAGAAATGAAATTCGGGTTGATGTTACTACCGGCCGGATGAATGATTTAATAACCCTGGTTATCCGTTTGCCTGGAGCCTGACATGAAGCCCCGCATTACCTTGATCACCCTGGGCGTGGACGACCTGGCGCGTGCCGTGCAGTTTTACCGCGACGGCCTGGGCCTGGCCACGCCGGGCATTATCGGTACTGAATTCGAGCATGGCGCCGTGGCGTTTTTCGACCTGCAGCCGGGCCTGAAGCTGGCCTTGTGGCCGCGCGCCAGTCTGGCGCACGACAGCGGCCTGCCGGCCGGGCCGCGCAGCGCCACCGAGTGCTCGCTGGCGCACAACGTGGCCGACAAGGCCGAAGTCGACCAGGTCATGCAGCAGGCGCGCGCGGCCGGCGCCGTCATCGCCAAGCCCGCGGCCGATACCTTCTGGGGCGGCTACGCGGGCTATTTCCAGGACCCCGACGGGCATTTGTGGGAAGTGGCCTGGAACCCGCAGATGCTGCCGCTGGATTAGCCCATGTGAGGTTATTGTGCGCCGGTGGCGTTGGCCACGTATTCGGCCAGGGCCTGCACGTCGGCGTCGCTGAGGGACTCGAATGCCGGCATCACGCCGATGCCGTTGCGCACCGCCTGGGCGACCCGCTTGGCGTCGGGCTTGAGTTCGTCCAGGTTGGGGCCGATGGCGCCGGTGGCGCCGGCATCGGCCAGCGTGTGGCACACGGCACAGGCCGGCTCGGCCGTCTTGGTGAACAGGACGCGGCCGGCCTCGGCGCTGGCCGGATCCGCCGCGCCGGCGCAGGCTGCATACAGGCTGGCCGCCAGCGCGGCCAAGCCAGGCCGCCAGCCGCGGGCGCGGCGGCGGAGCGGATGGGACAGCATATTGGGGTGCTTCGATGCCGCCATGGTCATGACGCGGTGACCTTCAGCGCGTGGTCGCGCCAGCTGGCGTTCAGGTAGCCGCGCACGTTTTCGACGCGCTCTTCTACTTGCACATTGCCTTCGGTGTCTTCGACGCGGCTGGCCAGCACATGCTCGCCGGCGGGCAGCTCGACCGCCAGGGCGAACTGCCGCCAGGCGTACTTGCCCAGGTCGGGCCCCACCAGCGCGGCCTGCTTCCAGGTCTTGCCGCCATCGATGGATACGTCCACGCGCTTGACGGCGTGAATGCCGCAGAACGCCACGCCGCGCACCAGCTGCCGGCCGGCCTTGACGGGCGCGCCGTCGGCGCCGGGCGCGGTCACCCATGACTTCGGCGTCATGGCCCAGGCCGAAGGATAGTCGGGGCCGGGCTTGGCATCCAGCGGCGCCAGCCGATAGCTGGTCTGCTGGATCTTGACTGGGCTTTGTTCGGCCGTGAACGCCAGGCGCTTGATGTACTTGACGTTATTGACGCCCGTATAGCCCGGCACGATCAGGCGCAGCGGCCCGCCGTGCGCCAGCGGCAGCGGCTCGTTGTTCATTTCCCAGGCCAGCATGGCGTCCTGCAGGGTGTCGCGCGGCACCGAGCGTTCTACCATCAGGGTTTTCGGGTCCAGGCCGTCGGGCAGTTTTTCGCCGCCGGTGCCCGTCATGTAGGCGGGGTCGCCTTCCAGGCCGCCCAGGTGTTCGACCAGCGTGCGCACCGGGATGCCAGTCCACATGACGCAGCCGGCCGCGCCCACCTGCCATTTGGTGCCGCTGGGCTGGTGCGGGAAAAAACCGCGGCCGTTGCCCGAGCACTGCAGCACCGTGGCCAGAGTGTCGACACCCAGCGTCTTGAGCTCGCCCAGTGTCAGGGTGCGGGGCTGCTTGACGCCCTGGATCTCGATGGCCCAGGCATCGCGGTCGTCGAGAATGGATGCGTCGGGCGGCGGCAAGTTGTTGCGCACGTACAGTTCGCGCGCCGGCGTAATGATGCCGTCGCCGAAAGCGCCGCGCCGGGTTTCGATGGTGTTGGCGCTGTGCACGATGACGCTGTCGGCGTCTTTCCAGGCGGCATAAGCCGGCAGCGGTTTGGCCGCCGCGGACGCGGCCGGGGCGGCGGCCTTGCCGGCCGCCTGCTCGGCGGCGCGCGCCACGCCGGCGGCGCCCAGCCCGGCCGCGGCCAGCGCGCCGGCGCTGCCGGCCAGCAGGCGGCGACGCGCGGGATTGCGGGGTGTAGTCTCCATGACAGCCTCTCCGGTTGCCGCGCATTGCCGGGGCAGGCGCGGTATTGTGATTATGGTTGGCCGCCGGGCGGCGGCCCGCCGTCATGGCGACGGCTGTCTGCCATGATCGGCAATGCCTGGTTATATGTCAACCGGTTGTAAGTATTCCGGATTTCATCGAAAAAAATATATAAACCCATTATCAAGAACCCCGAGGAGCGTCCCCATGTGCCGCTGGATGGCCTATACCGGTAGTCCCTTGCAGCTCGAGACTGTGATTTTCAAGGCTCGGCATTCCCTTATCGACCAGAGCCTGCATTCGCGGCTGGGCGCCACCACCACCAACGGCGACGGCTTCGGCCTGGGCTGGTACGGCCGCGACCCCGGCGAACTGCCGTACCGCTACCGCAGCATCCACCCGGCCTGGAACGACCGCAACCTGCGCGAGGCGGCCCGCGCCATCCGGGCGCCGCTGTTCGTGGCGCACATCCGCGCGGCCACCGACACGCCGGCCCAGGAAACCAACTGCCATCCGTTCCGCCATGGCCGCTGGCTGTTCGTGCACAACGGGCAGATACGCAACTATCCGCTGCTGCGGCGCGATCTGATGATGCAGATCTCGCCGCAGTACTTCACGTCGCTGGAAGGCTCCACCGATTCCGAGGTGATGTTCCTGCTGGCTCTGAGTTTCGGGTTGGAGTCCGAACCCGTACAGGCCCTGCAGCGCATGGCGGCAGCGGTGGAAGACGTGGGACACCGGCACGGCGTCGAGCACCCGCTGAACATGACGGTGTGCGCGCTGGACGGGCAGCGCCTGATCGCCGTGCGGTATTCCAGCGAAGCGAACTCGCGTTCGCTGTTCCACAGCACCGACGTGCGGCACCTGAAGCAGCTGTATCCCGACGAGCCGCGTATCGCGGCCCTGGACGATGATGCCTACATGCTGCTGTCGGAGCCGCTGGTCGAGCTGCCCGGTGCGTGGGAAGACGTGCCCGAAGCCACCGCCATCGTGGCCGGCGGCGGCCGCGTGCAGTCGTATCCGTTCATGCCCGAGCGCGGCTGAGGCCGGCCCGCCCCGGGGCTAGCCGTGCACTAGCGGGCTCGCCGCGGGCATGGCGTACCAGAGCGCCGCGAAGAAATGGCAGGCCGTGCCCGCCAGCACGAACAGGTGCCACACAAAATGCGCGTAGCGCCAGCGCGAGTCGAACACGAAGAACACCACGCCGGCGGTATAGGCCAGGCCGCCGGCCAGCAGCAGCCACAGCCCGCCGGCGGGTACGTTTTCCAGCACCGGGTCGACCGCGATGGCCACCAGCCAGCCCATGGCCAGGTACAGCCCGGTGGACAGGGCGGGGCGGTCGAGCCGCCGGCTGGCCTTCAGCGCCACGCCCAGCGCCGCCAGCCCCCATACCAGGCCCAGCAGCGTCCAGCCCCACGGCCCGCGCAGCGGCCCCAGCGTGAACGGCGTGTAGGTGCCGGCAATGAGCAGGTAGATGGCGGAGTGGTCCAGCACGTTGAACAGCCGCTTGGCGCGGCCGTGGGGCAGGGCGTGATACAGCGCGGAAGCCAGGTACAGCAGGCACATCGAGGCGGCGAAGACGGCCGTGCCGGCGATCAGGGCGGCGTCGCCCTGGCGGGTGGCGCCCACGATCAGCAGCGGCGCGGCCAGCAGGGCGCCCAACGCACCCAGGCCGTGGCTGACGCTGTTGGCGATTTCTTCTCCCAGGGTCTGGGGGCGGTCGGCGGAGGGCATGTGGAAGCGGCGGGCGACGGGGACAGCGGGTCGGGGATGCGGTACCACACACTAGGCGTTTGCGCCGGGCAATTCAAGGCGCGGCTGGCCTTGCGTTTGATTTGACGCAAGAGCGCGGCCGCGGTGTGGGGCGGGCGCGGCCGGCGCCGCGCCCCGGCCGGCATGCAGGATTACGGCTGCCCGCAGCCGTTCGGGAACTGGGCGCGCATGTTTTCCTGAATCTGCTCGGGTGTGTAGTCGTGCTGGTGCGTGGCTACCGCCCACAAGTGTCCCACCGGGTCGGTAAGCTGGCCGTAGCGGTCGCCCCAGAACATGTCCGTGGCCGGCATGGTGATGGTGGCGCCGGCCGCCTGGGCCTGGGCCATGGTGGCATCCACGTCTTCCACATACAGGTGCAGGTACACCGGCGAGCCGTTCAGCGCCTTGGGGCCGGAATTGCAGTTGGGAAAGGTGTCGGCCAGCATCAGCGTGGAATCGCCGATGCGCACGCTGGCGTGCATGATCTTGCCTTCGGGGCCGGGCAGGCGCGTCAGTTCGACCGCGTTGAAGGCCTTGACGTAGAAATCGATGGCCCGAGCGGCGCCTTCGCACATCAGGTGCGGGGTCAGGGTGTGCATGTTGTCGGGAATGGGTTTCGCGGTGGCCATGGTGGGCTCCAGAATGGGCGGCGCCGGGGTGGCAGGCCGCTATGTGGGTACGACGGCCGGCGCGAGGCTGGATCGACAGCCTGGCCGGCTTTTTTTGCAACAATGGGTATTACAACGCCACCAGGGTGCGGAATCCGCCCCAGGCCATGCGCGTCATGTCGAACACGCCCTCGGGGCATTGGCTCAGGCGCGGGTCGGCCATGACGGCGGCATTGATGCGGTCGCGGTCGGCCTTGCTGGGGTACAGGATCCAGGCAAACACCACCACTTCGTTTTCACCCGCGCCGGCGACCTGGGTGAACGACGCGCACTTCGGGTCCATATTCAGCTCATCGCCCACGCATTCGCGGTAGTCGAGGGCGCCGTGTTCTTTCCAGATGGCGCCTGCCATCGAGGCCATGGCGCGGTAGGTTTCCAGCTTGTCTTTCGGGACGGCAAGCAGGAAGCCGTCTACATACTGGTCTTGCATGGCAATGCTCCTGGTTTTATTGGGCCCGCGAGGCCGAACAGCTACTGTATCGGGAAAGCCGCCCGCCGCCGATGGGGAATTGCGACAATCTTGCGGGTGGATTGCGACAGCCCCGTGGCGGTATGCTGGCGCCATGAAAAACGTCGCCTTCCTGCTGCCCGCCGGGGCGAACATCGCCTCGCTGGAGACCGCCCGCCATGGTTTCATGGCGGCCAACCAGTACCTGCGGGCGCAGGGCCGCGCGCCGTGTTTTGCCGTGCGGCTGCTGGCAGCCACGCCGCAGGTGCTGCTGGACGAGGGGCGCATCCAGGTACAGGCCGACGCCGTGCTGTCCGACCCGGGGCCGGTGGATATCTGCATCGTGCCGCCGCTGCTGGCGCCCGAGCTTGATGCGGCGGCCGACAACCCGGCGCTGGTCGAGTGGCTGGCGCAGTATTACAAGAGCGGCGGCGAGCTGGCCTGCCTGTGCCTGGGCGCGGCCCTGCCCGCGGCCGCCGGCCTGCTGGACGGCCGCCGGGCGGTGGTGCACTGGGCGGCGCAGCCGTTGTACGCCCGGCGCTTTCCGGCCGTGCAATGGGTCAGCGACCGCATCGTCATGGCCGAGCAGGGCCTGTACACCAGCGGCGGCGCGTTCTCGGCCGCGCACCTGGTGCTGCACCTGATCGAAAAATACACCGACCGCGATACCGCCATCTGGTGCGCCAAGTTCTTCCAGCTGGACTGGAGCCGCCAGAGCCAGCTGCCGTTTTCGGTGTTCGTGGGCCACAAGGCGCACACCGACGACACCGTGCGCGCGGTGCAGCAGCACATCGAAACCCGCTACGCCGAACGCCTCACCGTCGAGGCGCTGGCCAAGCGCCACGCCCTGGGCCGCCGCACGCTGGAGCGGCGCTTCCGCCAGGCTACCGGCAACAGCATCGTCGAATACCTGCAGCGCATACGCGTCGAGGCGGCGAAAAAACAACTGGAAAGCTCGCGCAAGAGCGTGGCCGAAGTCATGTACGAAGTCGGCTACAGCGATACCAAGGCGTTTCGGGACATCTTCAGCAAATACTGCGGGATGTCGCCGGTGGGGTATCGGGAGAGGTACCTCTAGCGCCCCCGCCATCCGACTTCCGGTGTCATCACATTGCCGCATCGCTGGGGCGAGCTGGGTTCTTGCGTGCTTGGCTCGCGGTTCTTGAAAGGAAAAAAATCTTGCGGGGCCGGAAATTCAAGCTGCCCAGCGCAGCTTGAATTTCCATTCGGGTGGTGGTTTTTGTGAGGTTGCTTTTGTGAGGCTGTTTGAAGTATGCGGGGGACAACGCTTTGCTGGGTGCGGTTTGCGCACGATGGCATGACGATGCCTGAATGGCAAATCAAGCTGCGCTGGTGGCGTTAGGGCTGCTTGAACGTACAGAGCAGGGCGCACTGTTTTGCCCTTATGCCGACATCCATGTGGATACGCACCTGGTCAGGCGGGCGGCCTGACTCTCGAAGGCGGCCGGCCAGTCCAGGTGTCTGGCTCCGCAGGCGCCAGACATCGATGGCACTACCTTAAGGCCAGTACCGTGATTTCCTGGCGATTGCCAGATGTCAGGCTCCCTTGGGGTGCCTGACACCGTGCTATTGAGACAGCCCTTGCACACTTCGGTGTCTGGCACCTGCGGAGCCAGACACCTGGGGCGGCCTGGGGCGCTGCCGGAATCTACCTGCCCACCGCATACGCCTGCATCAGCCGCGGCGTGGCGGCGGCGTGCAGCAGGCCGTCGGCATCGCGCGAGGCGGCGGTCAGGCGGCCGGTGGACCATTCGGGTTCTTCCTCGATCACGTGCCCGCGCGCGCGCAGGTCGGCGATGACTTCGGGGCCGAACGAGGCTTCCACGGCCAGGTGGCCGGGCTTGCGGTCGCGCGGGTAGAACGACGACGGGAAGTGCATGGTGTGCGACATCGGCTGGTCGATGGCTTCCTGCAGGTTCAGCCCGTGGTGCACGTGGCGCAGGAACAGCAGCAACTGCCATTGTTCCTGCTGGTCGCCGCCGGGCGTGCCGAACACCATGTAGGGCTGCCCGTCGCGCAGCGCCAGCGAGGGCGTCAGTGTGGTGCGGGGCCGCTTGCCTGGCGCCAGCGTGCCGGGCAGGCCGGGTTCCAGCCAGAACATCTGGGCCCGCGTGTTCAGCGGGAAGCCCAGGCCGGGAATCACCGGCGACGACTGCAGCCAGCCGCCCGAGGGCGTGGCCGACACCATGTTGCCCCAGCGGTCGATCACGTCCACGTGCGTGGTGTCGCCGCGCTTGGCCGAGGCGCGCATGTCGGCCAGCGTGGGCTCGCTGCCGGGCGCGCCCACCGGCGTCACTTTGGACAGGCGCGCCAGCACATCCATGACCCGGTCCACCTGGCCCTCGAAGCCCGGCACGCGGCCGGGCCGCAGTTCGTGTGAGGCCAGCCGGCCGATCAGGGCGCGGCGTTCGTCGTTGTAGGCATCCGACAGCAGGTGCTGCAGCGGCACGCGCACGAACGACGGATCGCCGTAATAGGCTTCGCGGTCGGCAAAGGCCAGTTTTATGGCCTCGGTAATGTGGTGCACGAACTCGGCGCCGTTGGGGCCGGGGCTTTGCAGGTCCAGGCCCTTCAGCAGCGCCAGCGTCTGCAGGAACACGGGGCCCTGGCTCCATGCGCCGGCCTTGGCCACGGTGTAGCCGTGGTAGTCGTAGGTGGCGGGGCCGTCGTAGCTGGCCGACCAGCCGGCCATGTCTTGCGCGGTGAGCACGCCGCGGTGCGGGGCGCCGCTTTCGTCCATGACTTCGGTATGGCGCGCGTACTGGTCGATGGCCTGCGCCACGAAGCCGCGGTAGAAGGCGTCGCGCGCCGCGTCGATCTGGCGCTCGCGGTCGCCGCCCACGGCCTCGGCCTCGCGCAGCACGCGGCGCCAGGTTTCGGCCAGCCAGGGGTTGCGGAACAGCTTGCGGGCCTGCGGCGGCGCGCCGCCGGGCAGGTAGACCTGCGCCGTGGTGGGCCAGTGGGTGGAGAAGAAGTCTTTCAGGCCGGCGATGGTGTTGGCGATGCGCGGCATCAGCGCGTGGCCGTGGTCGGCGTAATAGATGGCGGGCTCGAGCACGTCGCGCACGCGCAGGGTGCCGTGGTCGCGCAGCAGCAGCATCCAGGCGTCGAACGCACCGGGAATCACCGCCGGCAGCAGGCCGTTGCCGGGAATCAGCGCCAGGCCCAGCGACTGGTAGTGTTCCAGCGTGGCGCCGGCCGGCGTGGGGCCCTGGCCGCACAGCACTTCGGTGCGGCCGGTGCGCACCGAGTGGAACACCACCGGCACTTCGCCGGCCGGGCCCACCAGGTGCGGTTCGACCACCTGCAGCACGAAGCCCGCCGCCACGGCGGCATCGAAGGCGTTGCCGCCGCGTTCCAGCAGCGACATGCCGGCGCTGCTGGCCAGCCAGTGGGTCGAGGTCACCACCCCGAACGTGCCCAGGATCTCGGGCCGGGTAGTGAACATGCGATAGCCGGAATCGATGCTCATTGCTTGGCCACCGTCACGCCCTTCAGGCGGATCAGGCCGTCGGGGTAGGGTACGAAGCCCTGCACCTTGGCCTGGGTGCCGAAGATCCACGGCAGGTAGAACAGGTAGATGCGCGGATCGTCTTCCTGCATTTTCTTCATGGCCTGCGCGTACAGTTCACGGCGTTTGCCTTCGTCAGCCACGCTGCGCGCCTCGTTCATCAGCTTGTCCATGCCGGCGTCGCAATACTTGGCGTCGTTCAGGCTGCCCTTGCAGGTAATGTACTGGTAGATGTTGCCGCTGGGGTCCACGCGGCCCGACCAGCCGGTCTGGCCCACTTCGAAATCGCCGCGCGGCAGCGCCGACTGCAGGGCGGCGAATTCCATGGGCCGCAGCGAGATATCGAAACCGGCTTCCGCGCCCATAGCCTGCACCAGTTCGAACACCTGCTGCATGGTGGTGTTGTTGCCGAAGGTCAGCTCGAACTTCACGCGGTCGTAGCCGGCCTGCTTCAGCAGTGCCTTGGCTTTTTCCGGATCGCGCCCGCTGCGCTCGACGCTCTTGTCATACGCGAAGCTGGCCGGCGGAAAGGGCTGGTAGGCCGGCTGGTACATGCCTTCGCCCACCACCTGGTTGATCACGTCGCGGTCGATGGCCAGGTCCAGCGCCTGGCGCACGCGCTTGTCTTTGGCCAGCGGATTGTCGGCGCGCGGGCCGTTGGCGATGTTGACCGAGATGGCCTGGTAGCCCAGGCCGGTAACCGGCGCCAGTGTCAGGTTGGGGTCTTCTTTCACCGTCTTGACGTCGCTGGGCGCCACGCGCTCGATGATGTCCAGCCCACCCGAGCGCAGGTTGTTCAGCCGCACCGTGGTGTCGGGCATGGGCGTGAAGACGACCTGGTCGAAATGATAGTTGTCCTTGTCCCAGTACTTGTCGAATTTTTCCAGCACGATGCGGTCGTTCTGCACGCGCTCTTTGAACTTGTACGGGCCCGAGCAGACCGGATGGCGGCCCGGGTCTTTATCGAACGTGGCCGGCGACAGCATCATGCCGGCGCGGTCGGACAGCTGCGACAGCAGCGAGGCGTCGGGCTGCTTCAGGTGCAGCACCACGGTGCGCGCATCGGGCGCGTCCACACTGGCCACCGACGTCAGCTCGCTTTTGCGGTTGCTGTCGGGCAGGGTCATGGCGCGGTCCAGGTTGGCCTTGACCGAGGCCGCATCGATGGGCGTGCCGTCGTGGTAAAGGGCGCCCTGGCGCAGCGTGAAAGTCAGCATCAGGCCGTCATCGCTGGTCTTCCAGGACTCGGCCAGCTGCGGCACGAACTTCAGGTCGGGCGAAATATCCACCAGCTTGTCGCACAGCGAGGCGAACACGATGCGGCCCACAAAGGTGCGGGCGCGGGCAGGGTCCAGCACATCGGGGTCGTCCTGCAGACCGATACGCATGGTGGATTGCGCGGCGGCGGCGGCGCTGGCAAGCAGGCCGGCCGCGGCCAGGGCGAGACAAAGGCTACGCATGGGTCGCATGGCAAGAATCCTTTCGGGTAGTTGAACGTGATGGAAGCGGGGCGCTGCGGCGCCAATGGCGTCAATCTACCAAATCGGACGACGATGCGCGCGATTGCTGGCGCGCCGCCCAGCGCAGGCTGTGCAGCCACGACAGCCGCGCCGGATGCACGATGGCGCGCAGCGCGCGGGCGTAGTCCAGCACCAGCCCGGGCGTCCAGGCCATGGTGGTGGCGCGCTTGCGCACCTGGGCGGCGATCCACAATTCCGGCATCAGCAGCGTGCGCAGCACGCGCCGCCAGGTGCCGGCCTCATGTTGCAGTGCGCCATCCAATGCGGCTTCCAGGGCGAACGACACGGTGCTGGAGCAGTTGCGGTAGGTCAGGTTGTAGATTTCGTGCTGCCGATACGCCTGCTAGAAGCGCTGCAGCCCGTCCGGGTTGTAGCGGTGGAACAGGATCTGGCGCGTCGATGGGCACCATGCCGCCGATTCGGTGGGATAGTCGGGCTGGAATTCGCCGGGCACGTCGTTGTCGCGCGTGGCTTTCAACAGGCGGAAGAACTCGGACGGCGAACGGTCGATGTCCACCGCCGGGTACAGGCTGATATAGGTGGCGGGCGGCAGTTCCAGCGCCGCGTGGCCGGTAGAGATCACGCCCTTGGCGTCCACCGCCGCGATATAGCGGTTGATGACCGGGCGCGGCACCGGTTCGTGCTTGGACGAGCCTTCGGGTGTCCACACGTGCACCACCAGCGGCGACTGCACCGGGTCCATGGCGCCGGGCGCCGGGCCAGCGGCTGCCTCGGGCGCGGGCTTGCGATGCCAGTTCGGGATCAGATCGCGCGGGGCCAGCAGGTCGAACACCGAGCGGCCATCGCGCATTTTGCGGGCGCGCCGCGAGATGCGCCAGGTGCTGATGCCGCCCACCAGCAGGGTCACGCCCACGAACTCGGACAGGGTGCCGTGGTAGTGCGTGGGGTAGGGCTGGAACAGGAAGATGGCAAACGCCATCTGCGCCAGCCCGCCCAGGAAGGCCTGCTTCCAGTGCGGAAACCGCACCACCCACGACGACGCCATCTGCAGCGTGCCCATGACGAAATACGCCAGCCCGAACACGATGGCCAGCATCAGGTTGCTGGTGTTGCGGCCCGACAGGATCAGCACCGCAATGAACAGGAACAGCCCGCCTTTGAAATACAGCACCGCCTTCTGCGCGCCCACCCCGCCGGACGCCACGCTGAGCGTGACCAGGCTTTCCAGCAGCAGAAAGGCGCCGAACACGTGCACCGGAAAATACCGAACCCCGTCCAGGCCGTCGACGATGATGAACAGGCCCAGGGCCGCCCAGCCAGCGCCCAGCCAGGCCAGTATCCCGGCCTGGCGCCGCACGAAATCAGCGCCGAACAGCAGCAGCGCGATCTGGATCATCGGGGTCTCCTGTCGGGGGAGCGCGTCATCGCCATGCCCACCGCTGCCGCACCTGCCATGTTCCCACCACGGCCACGCCCGCGTTGCCGCCGATGGCCGTGGGGCTGCGGTCCATGACCCGCACCCAGCCGTCGCCCGCCGCCACGCGCAGCGCCAGCGCTGTATCGACCGGGCCCGCCGCCGCGGCCGTCCAGCGCGCTTTCAGCGCCTCGCGGTCATCCGGGTGCACGCGCCCCAGCAGTTCATCCAGCGTGCCCAGCGGCGCCGCGTCCAACCCCAGCGCCGATCGCGGGTCGCCGTCCCAGGCCAGTTTTCCGCTGGCCGGGTCGTATTGGTACATGATGCCCGCGTCCACGCTGGCCATGGCGCCGCCGGGGCGGCGCCCGTTGGTATACACCCACAGGAAAGCCAGCAGCAGCGCCGTCACGCACAGATAGCACTGCGCCAGCAGCAGCGATTCGCCGGGCTGCAGGCCGTGCGGAAAGAACGGCCCGCTTTCGCCGGCCGCGTAGTACAGCGCAATAGCGGCCAGGCTGATCAGGCCCAGTGCGCCGCCGCGGCTGCCCCAGCTCATCGACATCACCGCCGCCAGCAGAATGGGCGCGCAGGCCAGCGGAAACACCACCGACGGGCGGTGCGCGTGCGACGTGATCTCGGCGAACACATACCAAGCGCTGGTGCACAGCAGCACCCAAGCCGCCAGCCCGCACAGCAAGGCCGCCGTGCCCGGGCGGCGCGCCTGGCCCGCCACGTCCGTCCAGCTGAGGATCGCGATGCTGGGCAACAGCACGCCGGTGACATTGGCCGCCCACCATATCCATACGATGTTCCAGAACGGCAGCCCGCTTGCATAGGCCAGCCAGCCCACGCCCAGCGCCGCGGCCGCCGCGCTGACCAGCACCGTGGCGCCGATCAGCACCATGACGCCGTGCAGGTCGTCGCCGCGGCGCGCGTAGCGGCGTATCAGCCAGGCCACGCCCGCATCGCTGGCCAGCGAAATGCAGCCGATACCCACCGAGTGGAGAAAGTCGTGGTGTTCCCAGGCGTCGAGCAGCAGGCGCGCGGCCATGAAGGCAAGAAACAGCGCCAGCCAGCGGCGCGGCGGAGCCAGCAGAAAGGCCGACACCGCCACGCCGGCGGCCAGCCATACGAAGGAAACGCGGGTGGCGGGGTCATCGAGCTGCAGCGACACGTAGCCGCCGGCGGCGTACAGGGCCGCCCAGAACAACAGCGATAGCGCAAGACGAAGCAGGGAACTGGCCATCAGGATAGGTCCGCCGATGCGTGTGCTGCCGCGCAGTATGGCATATGCGGCGGCCGGCTGTCTGCCGCCGGGCCATGCACCGGAACAGGCCGGCCTTTAATACACCCCCGGCACCAGCCGCCACGTCCGCTTGCGATAAGCCTCATACTGCACCCCGAAATGCGCCCGCAGCAGCGCTTCCTCGCTGCGCATGCGGGCGATCAAGGGCGGCAGCATGCACAGCGTCAGCAGCACCCCCACCATCGAGCGAAACGCCAGCGCCCAGCCCAGCATGCTGATCAACAGCCCCAGGTAGCTGGGGTTGCGAATCCTGGCGTACACCCCGGTGGTAACCAGCTCATGGCCCACCTGTATCGCCACCAGCCCGCTGAAGCGGCGGCCCAGCACGAACACCGGCCACAGCCGCAGCGCGCCGCCCGCGGCGAACAGCAGCACGCCGACCCAGCGCACCGTATCGCCATCGATCACCCAGAAGCCGATGCGGTCGGTATAGGCGGGCGCGCAGCCGCTCAGCAGGCCGATGATGGCGAAAGCGGTCAGCACCCAGCGATTGTCGCGGTCTTCGCGCACGCCAGGGTTCAGGTTGCCGCCGCTGAAGAGGGCGGCGATCGACAGGGCGAACAGGACCACCGTAAGGGCAATGCGGGCGGGGTGGGAAAAGAAGGAAGCGGTGCCGCCATAGGCAACAATCGCCAGGGCCAGGTAGAACAGGGTGCCCAGCAGGGTGGTGGAGGCGATGGCTAGGGTAGGGCGCATGGGGGCCTCGCACGGGGATGCGTAGATTAATGATAGGCCTGTTTGGGGTTTCCCCCTAGGGTCTTGTTTTGTCTGGTGTAGTTACTATTAGACATAATAAGTCAATAATAAAACGCAGCTACGAAGGTGAATCGATGGGAAAGAGGCTTCCAAAACGACGGTTCGCGCTGATGCTGAGCGCTGCGTTTGCGATTACTCCATTGGCCGCGTCGGCTTTTCAAGTGTTGCCCCGCATTAGTGACGCGGATAGGAAGTTGGCCAGCCTGGGCAGCAATTGGATTATCGATGGCCTTGGCCAGTGGCTATCTGGTATCGCGATACCGATGCTGAAGCATCCTGTGCATGAAGCCATTACATTGAATGCTGTAGGGTGTACGGCTTCACCGGGGACGGAATTTTCCTGTGTCGAGATGGATGCAGTACGAAAAAACCAGGTGCTGCTGTACGGGACGCGATGGCCGGACGATCCTCCATTTCCTCTTAATCGGGCCTCGCCCCCTCGAATTGCCGATTGCGATCCCAAGGTCACACTGAGGTCGACAGCACAGCCGAAATGTTGGTATGGACTCTTCAAAGACGCAGAGAAGACCGCAAAACACAATTTGCAGGCTCATGCCAACCAACCTGCCTTCGGGCCGGGGGATTATCTGCTATATCGGTCCCATTTCGGCGATCTGCAGTTCTTCCATGCCATGGCAGCGTATGACGGCGAGATTGCCGTCGCGACTCGGCAGCGCATGAGAATGTGGGCTGAGTTTCTCTGGGGAGTGGCCGTCAAGACCATTCCCACCGATCGCTTCATTCGCACCTTGGACGTTCCGGATCTGAAACTGTATTTTCCCGGTGACATGACGGCGACCAATCTGTTTGCTACGGGCATCGTCGAAGTGCGCAAGGATCTGGACAAAGTTGCGCTGGGTGTTTTGCTGCATATGGTGCAGGACAGTTTCTCTCAGGCCCATGCTGGGAGGCAGCCCGAAACGGGTGCGGCCTGCGAGACGATCCCGCGCTTCCGCCAGCCGGGCAAGATCAGCCAGTTCTATAGCTATGCGGGCCAGAACGGCTCACTGCATGATCATGAGGATACGTTTGATGCCTTGTCTTTGCAGACGTTGCAGACTAGTCCGAATGTTGTGGATGCTAGCCGAGCATTTCTGACGTTATGGAAAGAGCGGGCACCTTGGAGCGAAGCGGAAAAATATTTTGATTGTGTTTTTGCGCTTGAGGATATCGAGGCGGTGGCAGGGCCTGGGCCGTTTGGGGAGTGACGAAAGAGGATGTCGGCTTCCGGCCACAACCCGTCGCTGAGGGGCGACCGCTTCCGAGCAGTTCAACTGCGCAGCTACATGATTCGAGCCCCATCGAAGCCATCGGACGACGCACTGTGCCCGAGACCCATTTGGACCCGAACGCCTTCGAACCGGCCGAGGATACGCTCGGACGCTACACGTGGCCGGAATGGAAAATCTCGCGCATTGAATGACAAAGGTCGAGGAGTTGATCCTGATGCCCGCACCGGACATTTACAACACCTTGCGTACTCGAGGAAGGCCGGCGACCGACGGCGGCACCGAGCCCAAGATCAACCCGGAGCGCACGCCTTGCGGCCCCTGCCTCGCTAGTTGCATGCGCTGCTTCGAGGCGAATTCGGAAGAATGTTACATTGTGTGAAATAAAATAGATCAGTGGAGTCGACGCTGCTTGCAGCGCGCTCCGCGCTGCCGGAGGAGCGCCGAATGCCGATCGAAAACATCTATAGCTTTCTCACATATCCGAAGAATCACGAGAAAGCGGCAGAGGACATCGAGGGCATCCACATTAAGCCGGACGGCGGAAAACTCTCCGGCATGCTCGCCGAAGTCTTCGACGGGCCCAGGTCCAAGCGCGACGTCCCGATCCGGTTCGTATCCAAGGACAAGAAGAACGCCACGCGCGACGATCTGCTGGCGTTCTTCGACAAGCCAAAGCTCGCGACGGCGCTCGCTCTCGCACAGTCCCTGCAGGCCTCCACGCCTGGCACCGCCGGGATGGGCTTGTTCTTCGTCTGCCTCGGCTCCGATGAGGGCAAGGCCGGCAAGCGCGTAGTTCTCTCGCGCTTCGCGGCTGAGGAGGCGGTGGTTGCCAGCAAGAAGCGAGGCGCGCTGAGCGTGGAGTTTGTCGAGCAGGTATTCCTCAAGAATGCCCACAGCTACAAGGCGGCTACATATTCGCACGAGGACGGCAAGAACGATGCGTGGAAGGGCATGGCCACCGACCGCCAGCTCAATCACGGGGCCAAGGCCATCGCAGACTACTGGATCGTCGAGTTCTTGCGCGCCGAACTGACGACCACCGGCGCGGAGGGCACCCGGCGCCTGGCCGTCGCGATGAAGAACGCAAGCCGCACCGGTGACCTGGAAGTCCGCATGGAAATCGTGGCCGCCGCCAAGCTCGCGCGCAATCTGCCCCCGAACGCGATGACGATTGATCAGTTCTGCGGCCAATTCGCCCTGTCGCCGGCAGCCGCCGCCGCGGTGAAATCCGCGGTGAAGCCGAGCCGACTGATCGACGAGTCGTTTCGATTCGACGCTGACGAATTCGTCAAGCACGTCCCCTACAAGCAAATCGAGTTGGACAACGAGGTCACGCTCATGGCTCCGACCGAGACATTCGATGAGCTGCTCGAACATCGCCAGAAAGGCGACGAGCACGCGTTCGCCACACGCGGCAGGATCGTGGACGAGAAGCTGAGGTCTTAACCGATGACCGACCAAGAACTGCTGGCCGAATACACACGCAGGCACGCGGCGGTGCTCGCGCCATTGGCGGACGGCCTGGCCAAGCACATCACGGAACGCTTGGCCGACGTGAAGCGCATCGACCGGATTAGAGCGAGGGCGAAGGACCCGGACCGCTTCCTCGCAAAGGCCATCAAGGAGAAGGACGGGAAGCGCAAATACGGCGACCCGTTCAGCGAGATTCAAGACCAAGTCGCCGCTCGTGTGACCGTGTTCTACTTGCGCGATGTCGAAACCGTCGAGACTGTGATCAAGAAGTACTTCGGCGGCATCGAAGAAATCACCGTGAAGGAGGAGCCCAAGGCCTTTGGCTACGAAGGGCGACACCTGATCCTCGCGATCCCGGAGGAGCTCTTCGAAGAAGACGAGCATCCGGACGCTCCCGATTTCTTCGAACTGCAGATCAAGACATTGTTTCAGCACGCGTGGAGTGAAGCGGAGCACGACTTGGGCTACAAGCCGTCCGCGCCGTTATCGGAACAACAGGCGCGCGAAATGGCCTTCACCGCGGCTCAGGCCTGGGGCGCGGATCAGATGTTCGCAAAGCTGTTCGACGAGTTGGAGGGCGGCGAGTGAGGCGATTCGCCTGAGGCGGAGATGGTCACGAAGACGCGCTGGACGCCGTGATCTGCTCATGCGTTAAGCGCCCGCTTCACGGCAATGTATCCGTTGCCTCGAACGACAGTTGAGGGTCGAACGCAGCCACTCATCTTTGGCTTATTTCGGGCTACGATTAACCATTCAACGTAAGACGCCATCCTCGCTGTGTTTACTAAGCTTCCACAGTCGACTGTCCATCAAGTATCAGATGCACGTTCCGTTCTGGAAAACCATCTAGGCAAAACAATCCTAGCAATCCACTTATTCGGTTCCGCTGTGGACGGCGGCTTAAAGCCTTCTAGCGATATCGATCTATTGGTCACCGTGCGTTGCCCTTTGGACGATCCCACCAGAACCGCCCTGATGTCCGACCTGCTATCGATCTCAGCCTTCCCCGGCACCGATCCCGAACGCCGGGCACTAGAGGTAACGATACTCGCACAAGAAGACGTAAAACCCTGGCACTACCCCACGAAACGCCAAATGCAATTCGGCGAGTGGCTGCGCGACGACATCAACGCGGGTATTATCGAGCCCGCGATGCTGGACCACGACCTGGCCATTCTGTTGACCAAGGTACGCCGGCACAGCGTTGCCCTGTTCGGCCCGCCCGCCCAGGAGTTCTTCGACGACATCCCCGCCACCGATGTCCAGCGCTCGCTACTGGACACCTTGTCTCTCTGGAATACCGAGGCAGACTGGGAAGGGGATGAAGTCAATATCGTCCTGGCCCTGGTGCGCATTTGGTACACCGCCATGACGGGCGATATCGCGTCCAAGGATGCCGCCGCAAACTGGGCTCTTCAGCGTCTTCCTGCCGAGCACCATCAAATTGTTATCGCCGCAAGGGATACATACCTGGGATTGAAGGCGGAAGACTTGGCCGCCTACCCACAAGAGCGGGCGGCGCTTCTGGACTACATCCGATCCAGCGTGACGGCGAAACTGCAATAGCTGGCCCGAATCACCACACGCCACCGCGCCCGGCATCATATCCACTGATCATTCGCCGCCGTACGCTCGCTTGCCGCACCATCGCCCGTATTCACTACCCCGCGCGGCTCGATCAGCAGAAGCTTCACCTCGCCATTCGCGCAAGGTTTGTGTTCCACGCCTTTCGGCACCACGGCCATCTGGCCGGCGCGCAGGATGATCGGGCTATCACCACTGTCAACCCCGCGCACGTCGATACGCAGTTCGCCTTCCAGCACGATGAAAGTCTCGTCGGTGTCGCTGTGGGCGTGCCAGACAAAATCGCCCGCCAGCTTCACCACCTTGAACTGGTAGTCGTTCATTTCGGCGACGACGCACGGCTGCCAGTGTTCGTCGATCAACTTGATTTTGCCAAGCAGGTCGATTGCCTGCCATTGCCCGCGCGAGGCGGGCGCGTGGAGGGATGGATCGAGGTTTGACGTCATTGTTCTCTCCGGCTGGAAATCAGAAAGGGGATTCGCCGAGAATACGCCGCCGCTGCGCGGCCGTATTGAACGTTTGTGCGCGCCTAGCGGCGGGTCGTGCCGCCCACGATTTGAAGCCAGCGTCCAGGTGTCTGGCCGAAGGTCTTGAGAAAGTGGCGCGACATATGGCTCTGGTCGGCGAAGCCCGCCTCGGCGGCGGCGTTGGCCAAGGGCTGGCCGGCCAGCAGCAGGCGCCGCGCGGTGTCCAGCCGCCGCAGGGTCAGGTACCGGTACGGGCTGGTGCCGTAGTACAGCCGAAAATCGCGGGACAGGCTCCAGCGGCCGCGGCCTGTGGCGGTTTCGAGTTCTTCCAGGGCCACGATGCGGGTGCTGTTTGCCTGCAGGTAATCCAGCGCACGCCGCGCCGCAAGGTAGTCCCCCTTGCTTTTTCGTGCCGGCTCGCCCGCGGCCAGGGCCAGCGCATGGGCCAGTTCGACCAGGCCGTCGCTTTGTTCCAGCGGCTCGAATGCATCGCTGACCTGTTTCAGCAAGTTTTCGGTGGCGGCGGCAAGGCGCGGGTCGGTTGTGATGCCGCCTTCGATAAATGGCAGCGCCTGTCCACCCAGTATTTCCTGGAACAGCGAGGGCTGGACGTAGATCATGCGGTACCGGAAGCCTTCGGCCGTGCCGGCCTGTCCGTCATGGGCCTCGTCGGGGTGCAGGACGATGGTGTTGCCCGGCAGGCTGTCGCGGCGGTTGCGCCGGTAATTGAAGCTTTGCACCCCGGCCAGCGTGCGGCCGATGGCGTACGTATCGTGGCGGTGCATGGCGTACGCGTTGCCATGAAACCGGGCCTCGATGCGCTCCACGCCGGCGACAGGCGTGGCGCGCTTTACCCAGTCGACAATGGCGGGAACGGGTTTTCGGGGCATGGCGGAAGTTTCAATGCGGGGCGCCGGTATGTCGAAAGCATTGTCGCACGAGAGCGCGGCGATGCCTGTAATTCCGAGGATGGCTGCCAGGGACCCGGTCATTCCCGGCCCCTGGCGTGCCCGCATCCGCGTCCTGTCATGGCCGTGCAACGCCCGAATGCGGTAATAGCCGCGCTCTCGGGTGCGCTGGTTATCAGGCGGCGCCCGCTCTTCAGCCAGGCGCCCGCTATCGGCGCCGCCACACGGGCTTTTCCTGGACATGGATCGCAGAAAATTTCTCAAATGGGGCAGTTTTCTTACTATTTCCACCGCCACGGCGGGCCTGAGCGGATGCAGTAACAGCAGCGACGATGACGATGGCGGGCCTGGCGGCGGTGATGGGGCCAGCTATCAGTTTCCGCAAGGCGTGGCCTCGGGCGACCCCCGGCCAGACAGCATCATTCTGTGGACACGGGTGCCCGGCGACAACGGCGCCGCGGTGCCGCTGCGCGTGCAGGTGGCCCGCGATGACAGCTTTCGCGAACTGCTGGTGGACGAGGCCATCACGGCGGAGCCGGACTGGGATCATACTGTGCGCCACAAGGTGCTGGGGCTGGACGCCGCCAGCGATTACTACTATCGCTTCGTGGCCGGCGCGAGTGTCAGCCCGGTGGGGCGCACCCGTACTGCGCCGGCCGAATCGGCGGCTGTCGAGCAGATGAAGTTCGCCTTCATTTCTTGTCAGGACTGGAGCGTGAACCATTGGGCGGCCTTCGATGAGCTGCTGGCGCAAGACCTGGATTTCATCGTGCACCTTGGCGACTATGTGTACGAGACCGTGAAGGCCGGTTTCCAGAGTGGCGGGGTTGAAAGCGTGCACGCGCCGCTGGCCTTGCCTGATGGCACGCCGCGCTCTGACGGAGCGGTGTATGCCACCACGCTGGCCGATTACCGCACGCTGTACCGAAGCTACCGTTCCGATCCGCGCCTGCAGGCTTTGCATGCGCGCTTTCCCATGATCGCCATCTGGGACGACCACGAGTTTTCCGATGATGGCTGGCAGGACCGCCAGACCTATGACAGCGCGGATGACGAAACGCCCCGCACGGCGCGGCGGCGCAGCGCGAACCAGGCCTGGTTCGAGTTCATGCCGGCTGATGTGAACCTGGCGCCGGCCGATCCCGCCTTCGACAATATCCAGATCTACCGCGCTTTCCGCTTCGGCAATCTTGCCACGCTGTTGATGACCGACGAACGGCTGTACCGCGCCGATCATGTGATTCCCGAACAGCAGGCCGGCAGCGAAATCGGCAGCCGCTATTTTGTTCCCAAGGCAACGCTGGCCAACGTCGAGGCCATGAAGATGGGCATGGCCAGCGGCGCATTGACGCCGGTTTCCATCCTGGGCGACACCCAGCGTGACTGGTGGAAGGCGCAGATGCGCGGCAGCACCACCGCCTGGAATCTATGGGGCAACGAGGTTTCATTGCTGCGCATGCAGTTCAACGGCGTGCGGGCCGTGGCCGGCCTGATGGTGCAGGGCCTGGCGGCTCAACTGGCCATGGCGCCGCTGGCCGGCGCCATGGCGGGCGCGCTGGAACAGGATCTGGGCAGCGCCGACTTGAGCGGCGCCACGCCCGTTACCGCTTACCCGGCGCTGGCCGGGCTTCTGGCAACGCAGGCTGGCATTTCCGAGACGGCATTTGCCGCGCAGATCAAGCCGGCGCTCGACGCTCAATTGCCGCCATCTATGCTGCTGGCCGAATATGTGCTGAACGCCGATCAATGGGACGGCTACAACGCCGAACGCAAGGATCTGATGGCGTTCCTGCGTGACAATGGCGTGCGCAACGTGGTGGCGCTGACAGGCGATATCCACGCTTTCTTTGCCGGCCCGGTCATGGACGATTACGATGCGGCCGCGCCCACGCCAGTGATGGTGGATCTGGTTACCGCCGGGGTGTCGAGCAATTCGTTCTTCAGCTACTTCAAGAACGTGGTCGATACCAACCCCACTTTCGCACCCGCCCGGCCGCTGATCTACAGCGAGCAGGACGGCGCCATCGTGAACAACTTCGACGCTACGCTCAGGCAGTCCAACGCGGCGTGGCTGCGCCACATCGATACGGACGCGCAGGGTTTCGCGGTGGTGACCCTGACGCCGACGGAACTGCGCTGCGTCTTTCATAAGCTCAAGCCGCTGGACGGCGACCGCGCGCCCGCGTCGCCTGCCGTGGCCGCGCAGACCGTGCTGACCGTGCCGGCCGGCACGCCGTTGGTGAACGTGGCGGGCTGAGCGGGCGGGATATGCCGGGCGCCGTATGCGTTCAGCCCGGCAACACCCGGATCCCCGATCTGCGTATAAATTCCGATACCCGATCGGCGCCCCGGCCCTGGCATTGCCGCTATTCGCCTGCCAATGTACCCACGACCTTTTGGTGGTCGCGTCATTGACCAATTTGTACATATACATGTAGAGGACGCGAAACTCAATCCTTCAAGACGGCAATATCGCTGCTGACGCCGTCAACGCGAACAAACTGGTCCAAGGTGCGTTCGCGGTCGATGCCCAGGGGCTTTAGCTTGCCGGCCAGTGCTTTGCTGTTGCGGGCCAATGTTTCATCGTCGGGCAAGGCGCCGTTGACGGCGATGATGACCCGGTTGCCTTCCTTCAGATTGAAGAACGCGCCGAACACAGCCGCGTAGGTGGCCGATTCGCGCTGGTACAGCTGGCTGTTGGTGAAGGTGTTGGCCACTACGATGCCGTCCGGCGCCAGTATGCCTTTGACGTGTTGCAGGAATTCCAGCGTCATCAGGTGTTCGGGGATGTAGTCCACGTCGAAGGCATCCAGCATCACCATGTCGTATTGCCGGCCTTCGCGGTGCGCGCGTTCGATGTAGGCGCGGCCGTCTTCGATGAACAGCCGCTGCCTGGGCCCGGGCTGGTAGCCGAAGTAGGCCTGTGCCACCTTGCCTACGGCGGGGTCGATTTCGACGGTGTCGATGGTGGCGTCGGGCAGCAGCCCGGCCAGGGTATTTTGCAGGGTGGCGCCGCCCAGGCCGACGATCAGTACGGTTTCGGGATCGGGCCTGGCGTACAGCGAGCCGATCATCATGCGGGTGTAGGAAAACACCAGTTCGCCGGGGTGGTCCAGGCTCATGCAGGTCTGGCGGCCGAAGTCGACCATGCTGTTGAAGTTCATGCAGCGCTCGCCGTCTTCTTCGAAGACCAGGACCTTGCCGAATTGCGAGGGCTCGCTGTGCAGCAGCTGAGGGGCGGCTTGAGCGGCGGGCTGTAGCAGGGCGGCGCAGGCCACAAGCAGGACGAGAAGTTGGCGGATGCGGGACATGGAAGGCGTGCCGGGTGAGGATGGCACATCATATCCCGGGCCATCTGCCGAACGCCGCTCAAACCACTTTTTTCTGTTTCAGCGCCTGTATATCCTGCTGCGCATAGCCCAGCAGCTGCCCCAATACATCATCGGTGCTGTCGCCCACAGTTGGCGGCGGCAGTTGGTATTTGACCGGGGTGCCGCACAGGCGCAGCGGGCTGGCGATGGTAGATACGACGCCGCCGTCGGGCTTGGGCATGTCTACGCGCAAGCCGCGGTATTGCACTTGCGGGTCTTGGAAGACTTGTTCGTAGTTGTTGATGCGCCCGCAGGGCACGTCCGCGGCTTCCAGGCGGGCGATCCATTCTTCGGCGCCGCGCGTCAGCATGGTGCGGGCCAGTTCGGGCACCAGTTCGCCGCGGCCGACGATACGGCCCTTGACCTTGGCCCAGCGGGCGTCGGCCGCCAGGTCGGGGCGCTGGATGGCCTGGCAGTAACGCTGCCATTGCACGTCGTTGCCCACGGCGACGACGATTTCGCCGTCGGCCACGGCGAATACCTGGTAGGGCACCAGGCTGGCGTGCGCGTTGCCGTAGCGGTGCGGGATCTTGCCGTTGGCGAAGTAGCCGGTGATCTGGTTGCCGCCCAGGGCCACGATGCAGTCCAGCAGGGCCATGTCGATGTATTGCCCCTGGCCGGATTCGCTGCGGTGGTTCAGGGCGGCCAGGATGGCAATGGTGGCGTACATGCCGGTGATGACGTCGGCGATGGCGATGCCGGTTTTCTGCGGGCCTCCGCCAGGCAGGCTGTCGTGTTCGCCGGTAATGCTCATCAGGCCGCCGATGGCCTGGAAGACGAAGTCGTAGCCGGGCTTGCGGGCGCTGGGCCCGCTTTGCCCGTAGCCGGTGATCGAGCAGTACACCAGCCCCGGATTCACGGCGCGCAGGCTGTCGTAGTCCAGGCCGTAGCGCTTCAGGTCGCCGATTTTGTAGTTTTCCACCACCACGTCGCTGCGGGCCGCCAGCTCGCGCACCAGGCGCTGGCCGTCGGGGCTGGCGATGTCGATGGTGACCGACTTCTTGCCGCGGTTGGCGGCCGCGTAATAGGTAGAGTCGGCGGCGTCGCGGCCGTGCGCGTCCCGGGTCCAGGGCGGGCCCCAGGCGCGGGTGTCGTCGCCGCTGCCGGGGCGTTCGACCTTGATGACTTCGGCGCCCAGGTCGGCCAGGTTCTGGGTGCACCAGGGCCCGGCCAGGATGCGCGACAGGTCCAGCACCCTGATGTGCGACAGGGCGCCGGGGGCGGCGGCGGTGGCTGCGTCCGGCATGTTGCGGCGTTCCTTTTACTGGATGCTGATGTGGGCGTCGGCGATGACCTTGGCCCATTTGTCGATTTCGGCGTTTACGAAGCCGGCGAACTCGGGCTGGCTCATGGTGCCGGGCTCGGCGCCCTGTTTGGCGAATTGCTGCTTGATCTGCGGGCTTTGCAGCGCGGCCAGTACATCGGTGGAAATCTGCTTCGACAATGCGGGCGGCATGTTGCCGGGCGCGTACAGGCCGAACCAGGCCATGGCTTCGAAGCCCTTGACGCCGGCTTCGTCCAGGGTGGGCACGTCGGGCAGGGCCGCCGAGCGCTTCAGCGAGGTAACGCCCAGGGCGCGCAGCTTGCCGGCCTGAATGTGCTGCAGCACGCCGGGCACGGAATCGAACATCACCGGAATCTGCCCGCCCAGCAGGTCATTCAATGCCGGCGCCGCGCCCTTGTACGGGATGTGGACCATGTCGATGCCGGCCATGGATTTGAACAGTTCGCCCGACAAGTGGTTGGCGCCGCCCGTGCCGGACGAGCCGAAGTTCACCTTGCCCGGGTGGGCCTTGGCATAGGCGATCAGTTCCTGCACGTTCTGGGCGGGAAACGACGGGTTCACGACCAGCACGTTGGGCACCGCGGCCACTTCGGCGATGGGGGTGAAGTCTTTGCGGGTGTCGTAGCGCAGGTTCTTGTACAGGCTGGGGTTGATGACGTGGTGCGTGGCGGTCAGCATCAGCGTGTAGCCGTCGGGTTCGCTGCGGGCCAGTTGTTCGGAAAAGATGGTGCCGCTGGCGCCGGGCTTGTTTTCCACGACGACGGTCTGCTTCCATTGCTGGCTGAGTTCGTTGGCCAGCAGGCGCGCCAGGATGTCGGTGGTGCCGCCGGGCGGGAAGGGCACGACCAGGGTAACGCTGCGGGCGGGGTAGGCGGGCTGGGCCTGGCTGGCGGATGGCGCCAGCAGAGTGGCCAGGGCCAGGGTGGCGGCGGCGGCCGCCTGGGTCCATGTCTTCATGATTTGTCTCCGGTGCTTTTGTTGTGGGCAATCTCGGGTGTTCGGTATCAGGCACCCTGCGGGAGCCTGATACCTGGCGGCGCCTGGCGACGAAAGCGGTCAGGCGGGGAACTCGACCATGGCTTCGCCGGTGGCCACGGTTTCGCCACGCTGGTTTGTTACTTGCACGTCCAGCGTGGCCCACTGGCTTTTTTCGGTTTTGCGGGTGGCAGTGATGGTGGCGCGCGGGGTGATGGTGTCGCCCGGCTTTACTGGCGCCTTCCAGCGGGTTTCCAGGCGGCGCTGCACGCCGCCCTGCGGGTACAGCCAGTCGGTCAGCATCTTGGCGATGACGCCGAAGTTGTTCATGCCATGCATGATGATGCCGCCGAAGTGGGTCTTGCCGAAGTTGCCCTGCATGTAGTTGTCGTCCAGGTGCAGGGGGTTGAAGTCCAGCGAGGCTTCGCAGAAGTCGCGGATGGATTCGCGGGTGGGCGAAAACGGCGTGCCGTCGATCTGCTGGCCGGTTTTCAAGGTGTCGAATGCGTAGGTCATGAATGCGGTTCCTTGGGGCGCGGCGGGGTTACATGGGGCGGATGGTCCAGCCGCGGCCGGAGCAGATCACTTCGTCGTGCTGGTTGAAGAACACGTTGTCGTGCACGGCGAACAGGCGGTCTTTCTTGATGAACTTGTCCAGCGCGCGGGCCTGCAGGCGGATGACGTCGCCGGGCCGGGCCGGGATGTGGTAGCTCCAGGACTGGCCGGCGTTGACGGTGCCGGGGCTGCGCATCCAGTCGTCGGTGGGGGTGCAGGCGAACATCAGCAGGATGTGGATGGCCGGCGGGGCGATCAGGCCCTGGTAGGGCGAATTGCGCGCGTATTCCTCGTCGAAATACAGCGGATGCATGTCGCCCACCACCCGGCAGTATTTCTGGATGGCTTCCAGCGTCAGGGTGTAGGGAATGGTTTTGCGCGGCTGGCCGGGGATGATGTCGTCCCAGATCTTGCGCGACTGCGCGTCTTTCCAGAAATCGGTTTCGAAGGTGGGTTCTGTCATGGCTGCGGGGCTAAGGTGAAAACGGTTGATCGGCCTGGGCATCGTGCTACAATGACCGCTTAGCGGATATTTAAATCCGCTTTACGGTCATTCTGCGGGCCGAATTTTGCCGTGTCAAGCACATGGCGGGGGATTGCATGGCTACTCCAGAAAGCGAATCATTTGTTCGCACCTTCGCGCGCGGGCTGAAAATCATCGAAGCCATGGGGCAGGGCGCGGCCCGGCAAACCCTGGGCGACGTGGCCGAAGCGGTGGACTTGCCGCGCACCGCGGTGCGGCGGTTTTTGCTTACCCTGATCGATCTGTCGTTCGTGAAAACCGATGGCAAGTACTACTGGCTGACGCCCAAGGTGCTGCGCCTGGGGCTGTCGTACCTGTATTCGCTGCCGTACTGGCGCCAGGCCCAGCTGGCGCTGGAAGAACTGTGCGCGCGCATCGGGCAGTCGTGCGCGGTGTCGGTGCTGGATGAAGAAGACATCGTGTACGTGCAGCGCCTGCACACGCGGCGCATCCTGCCCATGAGTCCGTCGCTGGGCAGCCGGCTGCCCGCGCACGCGGTGTCAATGGGGCGCGTGCTGCTGTCGGGGCTGAACGACGCGGCGCTGGATGCCTACCTGCAAACCGCCACGCTGAAGAAACTGACCGGCGCCACGGTAGTGGACCCGGCGCGCCTGCGGGCCGCCATCGAGCAGGTGCGCGAACAGGGCTACGCCTGGATCGACGGCGAACTGGACGAGTCCATTGCCGGGCTGGGCGTGCCGGTGCGCGACAAAGACGGCGCCATCGTGGCCGCCATCAATGTCAGCCTGCCGGCGGGCACCTTCGACGAAGCCACGGCGCTGCGCGAATTCCTGCCGGAACTGCGGCACACTGCGTCGCAGCTGCGGGCGGCGGGGGTCAGCTACTGACGCGAGCGGGCGCGGCCGGGTAGCCGCCGCGCGTCCGTGTCCGCTACAGTAAGCGCCATCGCCGGGCAGCGCCGCCGGCTCTGCTTAAAGGCACACCCGCCATGCCGCGCCGTCTTCCCCCTTTGCCCGCCCTGCGTTTTTTCGAAGCCGCCGGCCGGCTGTGCAGTTTCAAGCTGGCGGCGGCCGAGCTCAGCGTGACGCCCAGCGCGGTCAGCCACGGCATTGTGGGGCTGGAGCAGGCGCTGGGCGTGGACTTGTTCGTGCGCGGGCCGCGCGGGCTGTCGCTGACGCCCGAAGGGGCCGATTACCTGCTGTATGTGTCCGAAGCGCTGTCGCTGATCGCCACGGCCACGCAGCGCCTGCCGGGCGGGCCCGCCGGCCGCGGCATCGCCATCAGTTGCGCGCCCACGCTGGCTTCGCGCTGGCTGCTGCCGCGCCTGCATGGGTTCCGCGCGCAGTGGCCCGGCGTGCACATCGCCATCGATACCTCGCAGCGGCACGTGGGCTTTCCGGCAGACGGCTTTGATTTCGCCATCCGCATGAGCCGCGGCGAGGTGTCGGCGGCAAGCTGGACGCGCCTGTTCGGCGAGCAGCTGGTGCCGGTGTGCAGCGCGGCGTACCGGGCCGGCCTGCCAACGCTGGACGGACGGGCCGACCTGCGGCAAGCCACCCTGATCCACGTCGACCAGGCCAGCGAAGACTGGCAGTCCTGGCTGGACGCCGCGGACGCGGGCGATGTCGACCTGGCGGGCGGCTTGCGCTTCGACACGATACAGCTGGCCTTCGAGGCCGCCGCCGCGGGCCTGGGCGTGGCGCTGGGCCGGCGGCCGCTGGTGGACCGCGACCTGGCGGCTGGCACGCTGGTGGCGCTGGACCTGCCGGTCATGCAGGCCGAAACGGCATACTGGCTGGTGGGCTCGGAAAGCGTGGCGCGCCGCAGTGAGCTGCTGGCCTTCCGCGACTGGGTGGTCGGCGAGGCGCAGGCGCTGGCGGGGTAGGCCGCGCCAGACATCGCGCGGATCGCGCCTGGTGTCGCCAGGTGTCTGACTCCCGCAAGGGTGTCAGACACCGCGCTGTTGAGACGGCCGCTGCACACGTCGGTGTCTGGCACCTGCGGAGCCAGACACCTGGGCTTACAACGGTGCCGCCTTACGGATGAAGTATTTTCATCCGTCATCAAAATCTTTTCCTTTGCCGGCGCGTGCGCGCGCTGCCACCATGCCGGCAAAGGAGATCGCATCATCATGCAAACCGCAGACCATGCGCGTCCGCTGGCCAGCCCCGTGATCGGGGTGATTGTCGCCGCGGCGCTGATACTCAGTGCCGCGATGGGCGTGCGGCAGACTTTCGGGCTGTTCATTAATCCGTTCTCCTTTGACCGCGGCCTGCCGGTCACGGAGATTGCCTTCGCTATCGCCGTGCACAACCTGGTGTGGGGCGTGGCGCAGCCGTTTGCCGGGGCGGCGGCCGACCGTTATGGCTCGGCGCCGGTGGTGGCGTTCGGCGCGGCCGCTTTCGCGGCCGGGCTGGCGCTGGCCACGGCGGCGCATTCGCCGGTGTTGCTGGTGCTGGGCATGGGCGTGCTGGTGGGCATCGGCGTCAGTTGCACCAGCTTTGGCGTGGTGCTGGCTTCGGTGGGCCGGGCCGCTTCGCCGCAGCGGCGCAGCATGGCGCTGGGCCTGGCCAGCGCCGGCGGATCGGTGGGGCAGGTGGCGCTGGTGCCGTTCGCCCAGGTGCTGCGCGAAAGCGCCGGCGTGTCGGTTTCGCTGCTGGCCCTGGCGGCGCTGATGCTGCTGGTGGCACCGCTGGGCATGCTGCTGGACCGCCCCGCGGCGCGCGGCGCGGCGCCCGCCGCCGAAGAGCCGGCGCTGCCGCTGAAGCAGGCCGTGCTGCATGCCTGCCGGCATCGCGGCTATTGCCTGCTGACCTTGGGCTTCTTCACCTGCGGTTTTCAGCTGGCGTTCATTGCCACGCACCTGCCGGGCTACCTGCTGCTGTGCCACATGCCGATGGGGCTGGGCGCCACAGCGCTGGCGCTGATCGGGCTGTTCAACATGGCGGGCAGTTGGGCCTGCGGCTGGCTGGGCGGACAGTACCGCCAGCAGCTCGTGCTGGGCTGGCTGTACCTGATACGCGGCGCGGCCATCGCGGCATTTTTCCTGCTGCCCAAGAGCACGTTGTCGGTGGTGTTGTTCGCGGCGGTCATGGGGCTGACCTGGCTGGGCACAGTGCCGCTGACCAGCGGGCTGGTGGCCAAGGTGTTCGGCACGCGCCACCTGGGCACCTTGTTCGGCGTGTGTTTTCTCAGCCACCAGGTGGGTTCGTTCTTGGGAGCCTGGCTGGGCGGGCTGGTGTTCGACCTGACCGGCTCGTACACCCCGGTGTGGGCAGCCACCGCGCTGGCGGGCCTGGTGGCGGCATTGCTGCATTTTCCCATCGACGACCGCGCCGCCGCGCCGGCGCCGGGCGCCGCAGTCCTGGCCCAACGCTGAATCGATTGTTGATATAGTGGCTGCTTCCGCCCGCTTGGGCCAGCCACTCTGTTTGCCGTCGATGTCCCAGGTTTTGTCAGATCCGCCGTCCGCCGTGCCCGCCGAAGCGTCAGGCATTTCGGATGCCGTGCGCGTGCTCGAAGAAGACATCGTGCTGGGCAGCCTGCACCCGCGCGAACGCCTGATCGAAGACGACTTGATCCGCCGTTTCGGCTTCAAGCGCCATGCGGCGCGCGAGGTATTGGCCGAGCTGGCGCGGCGCGGCCTGGTCGACCGCCGCAAGAATTTCGGCAGCGAAGTGCGGGCCTTCGAACCGCAAGAAGTGGCCGAACTCTACCAATTGCGCGAATTGCTCGAGGCCGAGGCAGCGCGCACGCTGCCGTGCCCCCTGCCGGCGTCGGCGCTGCGCCAGCTGACCGACATTCAGCGCGAGCACGACCGCGCCGTGGCGGCCGCAGACCCGCGCGCGGTGTTCCATACCAACCAGCGCTTTCACCAGGCGCTGTTCGGCTTTTGCGAAAACGGCGTGCTGCAGAAGGCCATCCAGGAATACGCGCGCCAGACGCACCCCATCCGCTTCAGTTCGCTGGTAGACGCCTCGTACCGCGAGCGCGCGCGGCAAGAGCACTGGGCCATGATCGCGGCCCTGGAAGCGGGGCGGCGCGACGAGCTGATCCGCCTGTGCCGCGAACACCTGGCGCCGTCGCGCGATGCCTACCTGGCGCTGAACCGCCACCTGGTCGCGCGCGGCGTGGCCCCGCGCTGAATCACAGCATTCTTGAACGCTTCAACGCGGTCCGCGCATTACACGTCGATGCCCAGCCGGCGGTCTACGCTTTGAGCAAGCCCGACCAGGCGAGGGCCATGCTCGTTCTCTATCTGGCCGGTTTTCACGGCTTCGATGGGCAAGGTCAAATTGATCGCAAGGGGCAAGTCTCCTGCGCGATATCGCAGCGGTACGGCCAGGCCCGCCAACTCTGGCCGCCAGCAGCCAAAGCTGGTGCAGAAACCATGCTGGGCGATCTGCTCGAACGCCTCATTCAACGATATCCGCGCCGTCTCCCGCCCTTGTTCTTCCTGCGCCAGCAGCAGCGGCAGCAAGACATCGCGTTCTTCCGCGTCCAGGGCATACAGTAGCGCGCGGCCCATCGCAGTGTGCAGCATCGGGCGGGAGGAACCGATATCGGGTTTCGCGCCCGTATTGCCGCGGTCGTGGATCGTGTCCACGTAGACGACCTGCAAGCGATCCCGGGTGCCGATAGAAACGGGGCCGCCGGCGTCTTCGGACAGCGCGGCGAGTTCGTGCTCCGCCACGCGGCGCACCGTGAGCTGTATCAGCAGCGGATAGATCAGTGACAGCACGCCAGGCGCCAGCGAATAGCGCTTGCTGGCGGCGTCTTTGCGCAGGCAGCCCAGCGTGACCAGGGTGAACGTCAGGCGCGCGACGGTAGGGCGAGATAGCCCCAGGGCGTCGGCGATGTCTTTGTTGCCCAATGCCGGCTGGGCGGCAGAGAAGCACCGCAAGATATCAAGCCCATTGGCGAGCGTCGAGGCGAAACGCGGCTCGCGTTCGAGTTCCTGACGCGGCATCAGATCAAAAGGCAGGTCGGCCATGATTGACATTCCTTTTTGTGTTGATATATAAAATCACTGTATAAATAGTAGTTATCAATTCCACTATATTGAATTATACATCATGGCAAATTTCACCGGCGGCCGTCGATTGCTGCGTTTCGCAGTGGTGGCAGATTCGCATCTCAATCCCGCGCAAGCGGGCAATACTTCTCCGTGGCAAACCAATCATTTGGCCAACCCCCGCAACCAGGTCGTGGTGGCCGCCATCAACAAAATCGCGCCGGCCTTCACCATCCATGTAGGCGACGTGGTACATCCGTTGCCGCATTCCACCGACTACGATAGCGCTGCCGATTTCGCCACCGCCCTGTACCAGGGCCTGGAAGCCCCTTTCTACGTCGCTCCGGGCAACCACGATATCGGCGACAAGCATTTGCCCGGCAATCCCGCCGCCTGCATTTCGGGCGATAGCTGCGAAAAATACGAGCATCATTTCGGGGCGCAGTGGCAGGCGTTCACGCAAGACAATGTCTGCTTCGTCATTATCAATGCGTGTCTGCTGGGGTCCGGGCTGCCTCAAGAGGCGGCGCAGTGGCAGTTTCTGGAAAGCCGCTTGCAGGAAGAGTCCGCCGCCGGCCGACGTATCTTCCTGTTCACGCACTATCCTCCCTATGTGACGGAACCGGATGAGGAAAACCATTACGACAATATCGACAATGGCCCACGCCAGCGCCTGCTGGAGCTCACCGCGAATGCGAGGGTAGAGGCCCTGTTCGCGGGCCATGTGCACACCTTCTTCTTGAATCGCCATGAAGGCATGTGGTCGTATGCGCTGCCCTCGTCCACCAACTTCCGCCAGGATTACGCGGAACTCTTTCGCACCCAGCCCGGAGAAGAACTGGGGCGCAACGACCTGGGCAAATTCGGCTTCTTCATCGTCGACATCCACGAGCAAGGCCACATCGCCCGGTTTGCGCGTACGTACGGGTCGACCGATACGGCCCAAAGCGAGCAGATCGCCCTGCAAGTCGAAGGGGATGTGCGCGAACATGCGGACAGCACGGTGGGGGCCGATTTTCGCCACGACTGGGCCCGCGCCGAAGCCTTGCCGTACAACCCCCCGTTGGATGCTTTCGTGCGCAAGCGGGTGCGCAACGACTACTACGCGCTCAATCTTTGGGATACCGGGATCCGCAGCATCCGGATCCCCATTCAAGACATTACCGACGCCGGTGCGTTCGAACGAGTCAAGTTACTGGGCGACATGGGCCATCGTTTCACGGTGTTCGGGACCTCCCTGCCGGCTCCGCGAGTGCTGGATCAGTTGGCCGTGCTGGGCAGCGCCCTGGAGGCCTACGAGTGGATAGGGCCGGAAACCGTTCCTCCGGCCGACGCAATCGAACCGTTCGCGCGGCGCCAGATACGTTTGTTCGTCGCTCCCGTCATGCAGCCACCGTCTCGCCATACGAAGGGGCAGTATGACCACACCATGAGTTGCGGCCTTTCGCAAGACGAATTGCCTCACCTCGAGCGGTTCCAGCTTGGCGCGCCAGGCACATCGGCATTGGGCGTCGTGGTGCGGGTTGCCGGCGACGAGCCGGTGCTGGAGTCTGTGCAGCATGCTGTTTCGCAGGCGGCCAGGTTCAGTGTGCCCATTGCCATCCACATCAACCTGGCCAGCCGAAAATCGGCGTCGGTGAACGATGACGACGCGGCGCTGGCGGCGCGCGTAGCAGAGGTTGCCATTGCCAAGTCCGTCTATCCCGCCGTCTGCATGACCTTGGACACGTTCATGGACATCGACCGCGGCTACTTTGCCCGTAATGGCCTGGTTGACCGGCGCAACAATCCGCGCCCCGCGGCGAACGTGCTGCGGCGATTGTCGGAGCGCCTGCGCGGGCAAGACGTGACGATAGAAAGCATCACGCGCGATCCGCAGCAGTCTCTTGTGCGTATTGCCGCGGGCGCACAAGTCATGAATGTGCAAATCGGGCCGGAGCTTTCTTTCTGAAAAGACAGGCCCGCCGAATCATCAAGATAATTTTCAAGGGAAATCAATAATGAAGCGCTTAGTGATAGTAGCTACCGTTGTCCTTGGCACCTGCGCTATGGCCCAGGCCGTCGCGGCGGACTGGCCAGAACATCCGTTGCAGATGATCGTGCAGTTTCCCCCCGGCACCACGACCGATGCCGTGGCGCGCGATATCGCCATACGAATGGAAAAGGAACTCGGGCAATCCGTGGTGGTTGTGAACAAGTCCGGCGCGGGCGGTATCGTCGGGGTGTCGACGCTGGCTCGTGCAAAGCCGGATGGCTATACGCTGGGCACGGTCAACTACCCGGTGCTGACGATCATTCCTCAGCAGCAGTCCGTTCCTTATGACCCGCTCAAGGATTTTGCCCATCTTGCCGTCGTGGGGCCTTACGACTACGGCATTTTCGTGCGCGCCGACGCGCCATGGAAAAGCTTCAAAGAGCTGGTTGACTACGGAAAAGCAAATCCGGGGAAGCTCTCTTTTGGCACGCTGGGCGCCGGGACGACGAATGAGTTGATCATGAGCCGCCTGGGCAAGGACCTGGGCATGCAATGGCAGTTCATTCCTTATAAGGGCGACAACGAAAGCGTCACAGCGCTGCTGGGCGGCCAGGTCGACGTCGTCAACGGCTCGCCCAATGTCACCCTGCCGCAGCTCAAGGCGGGCAAGATCCGCATGCTGGTGTCCACCGGCGGCAATCGCTGGACAGCGATGCCGGACGTGCCGACACTGCGGGAAACGGGCATAGTCGACTACGCGCAAGAGTCGTACTTTTCCCTTGCCGCGCCCGCCGGGATTCCCGCAGCCGCGCGGGCAAAGCTGTCCAGCGCGTTGCAGGCTGTTTTGACCAACCCTGAAGTGATCGGCTCTTTCCAGCAGAAGTACGGCCAGCCTGTACGGTACCAAGACGGCGAGGCCTATGCTGCGATTGTCGCGCGCGATTACCAACGCTGGACGGACGCGCTAGGCGCACCGTCCAGCGGTAAGTAAGGCCCAGGGAAACAGGCGTTGGGCGCCGCCCGCCGCTAGCTGGCCGTGCCCAGGCTCGACAGCTCGCGGCCGCGGGTCTCGGGCAGCAGCAGGGTGGCGATCAGCACCACGGCGTAGGCGCCGCCGGCGAAGATGCCGATGGCCATGGCCAGGCCCATGCTGTTGCTCAGGTAGCCCACCAGGCTGGGAAACAGCGCGCCGATGCCGCGGCCGAAGTTATAGGCAAAGCCCTGGCCGTTGGCGCGGATTTCCGACGGGAACAGCTCAGTCAGGTAGGCGCCCAGGCCGCCGAAGATGCCCGAGGCGGCAAAGCCCAGCGGAAAGCCCAGGAACAGCATCTGGCCGTCGGTCAGCGGCACCTGGGTGTAGAAATACACGCACACGCCCGACAGCACCGAATAAATGATGAAGTTGAGACGGCGCCCCAGGCGGTCGGCCATGTGCGCGCCGGCAATGTAGCCGCAGAACGAGCCCAGGATGATCACCAGCAGGTAGCCGCCGGTGTTCAGCACCGACAGGTGGCGTTCCACTTTCAGGTAGGTGGGCAGCCAGGTGGTGACCGCGTAGTAGCCGCCCTGGATGCCGGTGCACAGCAGGGCCGACAGCAGCGTGGTCTTGAGCAGCGCGGGCGAGAAGATCAGCCACGGCGACACCTTCGGCTGGTCTGTGCTTTGCTGCTTGCGCGCCTGCTGGAAGATCTCGGGTTCGGGCACGTGCTTGCGGATATACAGCACCAGCAGGGCGGGCAGCACGCCTACCCAGAACAGGCAGCGCCAGGCCCATTGCTCGGGCAGCACCGTGAAGGCAATGGTGTACAGCAGGGCGGCCACGCCCCAGCCCACCGCCCAGCCGCTTTGCACGGTGCCCACGGCGCGGGCGCGGTGCTGCGACTTGATGATCTCGCCCATCAGCACCGAGCCCACTGCCCATTCGCCGCCGAAGCCCAGGCCCTGCAGCGCGCGCAGGATGAAAATCTGCTCGAAGTTCTGGGTGAAGCCGATGGCCACCGTGCATATCGAGAACCACAGAATGGTGACCTGCAGGACGCGCACCCGGCCGTAGCGGTCGGCCAGGATACCCGCGACCCAGCCGCCGATGGCCGAGAACAGCAGCGTCACGGTGCCCAGCATGCCTGCCTGGCCCCGGTCGATGCCCCACAGCGCCACCAGCGTGGAAATCACGAAGGTGAACACCATGTAGTCCAGGGCATCGATGGTCCAGCCCAGAAACGATGCGTAGAAAGTGCGTTTGCCCGTAGGCGTCAGCTCGCGGAACCAGCTCATGTTGTGTCTCCGTTGAGAATATTCAGCCTGCGGCCGGGAAGTCGTACAGCGCTTGCGGGTTGTCCACCAGGATGCGGCGGCGCATGGTTTCGGTGGGCGCCCATTTGGGCAGCAAGTTGCGCAGCACGCCGGTGTCGGGCATGCGGGGGATGGCGACGTGGGGCCAGTCGCTGCCCCACACCATGCGGTCGGGGGCGGCGTCGATCAGGGCCTGCGCCCAGGGCGTAACATCGTCGTAGTGGTCGAACTGGTCGCTGATGCGGTAGGCGCCCGACAGTTTGGCCCACCAGCCGTATTCCTTCACGCCATGCAGCAGGGCCTGGAAGCCCGGATGCTGCTGGCCTTCGGCCACGGGCATGTGGCCCATGTGGTCGAACACGCAGGGCACGGGCAGCCTGGCCAGGCGCGGCATCAGGCCGGGCAGGTGGCGCACGTCCATCAGGAATTGCACATGCCAGCCCAGCCGGGCGATGCGGGGGGCCAACTGGTCCAGCGCGTCCAGGCCGACGCCGCCGCCGAACAGCACGTTGAAGCGCACGCCGCGCACGCCGGCGGCATGCATGCTTTCCAGCTCGCGGTCGGTGACGCTGGCGTCCACTACGGCCACGCCGCGCAAGGTATCGGAGTGCCGGCCCAGCACGTCCAGCATGTAGCGGTTGTCGGTGCCGTGCACGCTGACCTGCACCAGCACGCCGCGCGTCATGCCGCAGCCGGCCAACATGGCCAGGTACTTGTCTTCGGGCGCGGGGGGCGGCGTGTAGCTGCGGTTTTCCACGTACGGGTAGCGCACGCCGTCGCCGATGACGTGCGCGTGCGTGTCGCACGCGCCGCGCGGCACCTCGAACGTGGCGGGGGCGATGTCGGGCAGGGGGCCCAGGCAGAGGGTGTGGTCGACGGGCGGGGTATCCGGGGGCTGCGTCATGGCGGGCTCGCTTTTTATTGAGTGGGGGCGAGGTTACGCCTGCACGGCTTTGATCGTCAATAACATTGTCAATAATTAAGGAGGATGCAAGGTTATTTTTAAATAATAAAAATTATCATTAACAGTTTGGGGCGAGAAGGGAGTGTTCCGGCCAGCGGCGGCGGGCCGTGCCCGCCGCCGCTATGCCGCCTTAGAACTGGTGGCGGATGCCGACGCCGGCGGCCGTGCTCTTCAGGCCGTCGATGAAGGCGTAGTCTTTGCCGTACGAACCGTAGGCGTACAGGTTGGTGCGCTTGGACAGGTCGTAGGTGTAGCCCAGGCTCCAGACGTTCATGGTGGAATCGCCGCCGGTCAGGCGGTCGTTGGACGGGTCGACGCGCTGCCACGACGCGAATACGCTGCTGGCGCCGCCGATGGGCACGGTGCCGCCCACCATGTATGAGTTGGCCTTGAAGCCGTCCACGAAACGGTTGCTGCCGAATTCATCGCTGAACGGCGTGCCGGACGGAAGGTCCTGGCCGGTGAACCAGCCGTCGGTGGTGCGCGCGTAGGCGGCAGCCAGCTTCACGACTTCGAAGTCGTACGACACGCCGGCCGCGTATTGGCGGGGCGTGGCGTCGTTGTCGATTTGCGAGCTGCCGTTGCTGCCGTTGAGCTGGTCGTAGGTCAGGGTGAGGTTCAGCGGGCCGTTCAGGTAGCGCAGGCCGGCGGTGATGCCGCGCGTGTTGTCGGCGGTGCGGAAGCCGGTTTCGTCGGCATTGTTGTCGTCGACGTTGAATGAGTAGCCCACGCCGAATTCGAAGCCGCCCACCGAAGGCGTGCGGTACATCACCATGTTGTCCCAGCGGGTGGTGTTGGCGGAACTTGCGCCCAGGCCCAGGTTGGCTTGCGTGTAGCTGGTGTAGAAGGGGTCGATGTCGGCCAGGTATTTCGAGGCCATGTTGGTCTGGCGGCCGAATTCCAGGATGCCCCAGCTGTCGTTGGCCAGGCCGATGGTGGCCTGCCGGCCGAACAGGCGGCCGCCTTGCGCGCGGTTGCCGTTGCCCGAATCGAAGCCGCTTTCCAGTTGGAACACAGCGCGCAGGCCGTCGCCCAGGTCTTCCGAGCCGCGCAGGCCCCAGCGCGAGCCGGCCTGGATGCCGTTGATCATGCCGATGCGGCTGCCGTCGTATCCATCGCCCTTGATTTTGTTGTAGCCGATGCCGGTGTCGATGACACCATAGAGAGTGACCGACGTCTCAGCCTGAGCAGCGCCTGCGAAACCGGCCAGCAGGGCAGTGGCGAGCAGCGTCTTTTTCATGGATGGGATCTCCGTTGAGTTGAGGGGGGAACAAGCACAACGCCGCAGCGCTTTTGCAAGGGCCGCGGCGTTGTGTCTGTACCGCAGGGTAACTCAAAGCGGCGTACGGATCGCTGAAAAAGGCTATTTTTTGCTGTCAGACGCGTCTTGTTTCTGGCTGAAGTGCAGTTTCGGGCGGCGCGGCGCGGAATACCAGCGCCAGGCCGGCCAGGATGGCCGCCATGCCTGTCAGGCTGAGCGGGGCCAGGCGGTTGCCCAGCAGCAGGTAGTCCAGCAGCGCGGTCACGCCTGGCACCAGGTAGAACAGGCTGGTGACGTTGACCAGATTGCCGGCCTGGATCAGCCGGTACAGCAGCAGCGTGGCGCCTACCGAAATCACCAGGCCCAGCCACAGCAGCGGCACCCACAGCCCCATGCCGCCCGACAGGCGCCAGGGCTGCAGCGGCAGGCAGGCCAGGCACAGCAGCAGGCCCACGGCATATTGCAGCGGCAGGGCGCGCAGCGGCGGCTGGCGCAGGCTTTTCTGCAGGATCGCGCCGCCGGTCATGCACAGCAGCGCGCCCAGCGCATACAGCATGCCTGCGGCCGAATAGCGCGCCAGGCCGATGCTGTCCCACACCACCAGCGCCAGGCCGCCCAGGGCCAGCGCCAGCCCCAGCACGCGCGGCAGCGCATAGCGGCGTTCCAGCAGCACCAGGGTCAGCAGGGGCTGGGCGCCCAGCGTGGTGGCCAGCACGCCGGGCGTGATGCCGTGGTCCAGCGCCAGGAAGTAGCAGATCGAATAGCCGCCTATCATCGTCAGCCCGGTGGCCGCGACACGCCCGCGCGCGCCGCGCGGCGGCAGCCATGGCTGGCGGGCGGCGCACGCCAGTGCCAGCAGCGCGGCCAGCGCCAGCGCGAAGCGCAGCAGCAGGAAGGCGAAAGGCGTGGCGGACGCCAGCCCCCATTTCGAGAAGATTGCGCCGCTGCTCCACAGCAGCACGAAAAGCGCCGTGGCGCCATGGGCCGTATAGGCCGTTCTTGCATAATTCATCAGATTTCACCCGTCAGGGAAACGCACAGGTTCCAGCGGCCGCGGCCGGCGCGCGTAGGCGCCGGACGGCCTGATTCAGTGGGAAAGTGCTGGAACCGCCAGAAGGGGCTGGGATCAGCCCAGGACGGCGGCGGGGGGCGGCGGTGCCGCCCGGCCCGCGACGACGCCCGATGGCGGGGCGACGGGGGGGGCGATGAAGCGCGACGCGCGCGCGGCGCCGGCAAGGGCCGGGGCGCGGTGGCAGGAAAGGCAGTGTGCGCGTCGATGCATGATGGGTGTAGAAATTACACGCGGCAGGATGCGGTGTCAACGTGCGCGCAGCGCAGCACCAGCTGGTCGAGCAGCAGCATCACCAGCAGCGAAGCGCCCACCAGCGGGAAAATGACGCCGCCCACGATCATCAGCGCCAGTACGCCGCGCAGGGCGCCGCGCGCCGCCGGCATGGGCGGGATGCCCAGCCCGCCCGCGGGGCGCCGCTTCCACCACATGACGCCGCCGGCCACGCTGAGCAGCACGATGCTCAGGCAGGCGGCCAGCAGGATCAGCTGGTTGGCCAGCCCGAATTCCTGCCCCATGTGCACGTTGATGCCCCATTCCAGGGTCTTGCCCAGCGGGCCGTAGTCGGCATAGCTCATGTCCAGCAGCGGCTTGCCGCTGTACTGGTCCAGGTGCACCACGCGCTGGCGCGCCAGGTCGTTGGGGTACACCGAGCCGGTGTAGACCCCGGCCGCATCCTGCGGCACGTTGATGGCGTAGCCTGGCGCCAGGCCCAGGCGGTTGAAGGCGGCCACGGCCGCGTCCAGCCCGATGGGCTGGCCCATGGCGTGCATGGGCGGCGATTCGGGCACGCGCGCCTGTTCCAGGGACCAGGTGGTGGGCCCCATGTGGCCCAGGTGCTCGTCCGACATCGGCAGCGCCACGCGCACGCCGGGCGGATAGCCGAAGTTGCTGCCGTTGGCCCACTGGTTGACCTTGGCGCCCCACACAATCGACCAGGGCATGCCGGTTGTGGCCAGGAACAGGATGAACAGGCCCACAGCGGCGCCCGTCACGGCGTGGATGTCACGCCAGAACACGCGCTTGCGCGGCGTGCCCCGCACGCTGACCACACCCTGCTTGCGTCCGCGCGGCCACCACAGGTAGATGCCGGTGAGCACCAGCAGGATGGACCAGCCGGCGGCGATTTCGATGGCGCCGTTGGCGATGGGGCCGAAGTAGTCCAGGCTGTGCAGCCGCCGGATGGTCCACATCAGTGTGCCGCGTTCGGGCAGCGCGCCCAGCACCTGGCCGCTGTACGGGTTGACGTACACGCTCAGGCTGTCGCCGCCGGCCGGCTTGACCACTACCTGCGCGGACGCGTCGGCGGTGGCGGGCGGCAGGTATTTGGCCAGCGTGCCCGGATGGGCGCGCAGCGCGGCCGCGGCCAGCGCCGAGGGCGCCCGTGCGGGCGCGGCAGCCGGTTCCACATGCCGCAGGTCGCGGTACCACGCGTTCTCGATTTCATTGTGGAACAGGTACAGGCCGCCCGTGACGGCCAGCAGGATCATGAAGGGCAGTACCAGCAGGCCGGCATAGAAATGCCAGCGCCATACGGCGCGGTACACGTCGGCGCGGCTCGCGCTATCGGGTTCGGAAGTGTTGTCGTGGCTCATGATGTCTCGATCGTTGCAGGCCGGCCGTCAGAACCGGTAGTTGGCCGACAGTTCGACGCGCCGCCCCGCGCCCAGCAACCACTGCGTCTGGTTGTAGTAGGCGGTTTCGGCGTACTGCTTGTCGAACACGTTGTAGGCGCGCAGGGCCAGACTCAGGTCGCGCCGGGCTTCCCATTGCAGGGCCAGGTTGGTGGTGGTGTAGGCTGCCATCTCCAGCTCGTTGGCGCTGTCCGCATACCGCTTGCCCACGTAGCGCAGGCCGGCGCTGGCGGTCCAGCGCGGCGCGAATTTCCAGCTGACCCACAGGTTGGCCAGGCGCTCCGGCACATCGGGCGGCACATTGCCGCGCCGCGAGACGGCGCCGCTGCCCGAGGTGTCGGTGTAGTCGTCGTAGCGGGCGTCCAGAATGGCGCCGTTGAAGTCCACCCGCCAGTCGCGTGCCAGCTCGACGCCCACCGTCAGCTCCAGCCCGCGGCTGGACTGGCTGCCCACCTGCTCGCGCAGCGACGGGTCGTCGGGGTCGCGTGTCACTAGGTTTTTCTTGCGGATGTGATAGGCCGCCAGCGTCCATTCGCCCTTGTCGTCCCAGAAGGTCTGCTTGACCCCCACTTCGACCTGCCGGCCCTGCGACAGCTCGAAGTCTTTGTTGGCGGGCGACAGCAGCAGCAGGCTGCCGACCGGGTCGGCGGCTTCGGAATACTGGCCGTACACCGCCAGCGTGGGCAGCACGTCGTAGACCGTGCCGATGCGCCAGCCCACGTTGGTATAAGTGCGCCGGTAGGCCGTGGTGCCGGCCACCAGGTCTTCGCGCTCGAGGTCGATGTGGTCGTAGCGCACGCCGCCTAGCACCGACCAGCGTTCGGTCAGCAGCAGGCGGTCTTCGGCGAACAGGGCGTACTGCCTGGCGGTGTTGCGGTAGCGCGGCGTGGTGCCGGCCTCGTTGATGAATTCGCCGTGCTCGAAGTCGTAGGGGTCGACCAGCGAGGTGCCGCCATAGGGCGAGTTATTGGTGTGCTTGAGCTTGCTGCGGTTGAGCTCGGCACCCACCGACACCTGGTTGCGCAGGCCGAACAGATGGCCCTTGAAGGCGGCGTCGGCGCGCGCGCCCACCTGCGACTGGTCGTGCTGGATGGCGGTGTACGCGCTGCGCTCGATCAGGCCGCTGCCGGGCTGCCAGGTGTAGTTTTCGGCATCGCGGTAGTCGCGGTCGCTGCCGATGTAATACACACGGCCGCGCACGGTGGTGGCGGCGTTGGGCGTCCATTCGGCCTGCAGTTCGCTGCGGCTGTCGCGGTAGATGATCTTGCTGTCGTCCACGTTGTAGTTCTGGTGGCGCAGCGAATAATCGATCTCGCCGTCGATCAGCGGCGTGCCGAAGTAGCGGGTGGGCTCTTGCCAGGCATAGGCCTGGGTCAGCGTGAAGTTCAGCTCGGGCGACACATCCAGCCGCAGCGCCGCGGTAATGGCGGCATTTTTCGAATCGCCCAGGCTCATGTCGGCGTTGCTGCGGTTGCCGCTGACATCCAGCCGGTACGACCAGCGCTCGTCCAGCGCGCCGCCGCTGCCGAAGCCCAGGCGCTGCGTGTCGTGCGTGCCCACGGTGGCCTGGATCTCGTTCTCGATCGGGCCGCGCGTGGGTTTCTTGGGAATGACATTGACCACGCCGCCGATGGCGCCTTCGCCATACAGCACCGAGGCCGGCCCGCGCAGCACTTCGATGCGCTCTACCGACCAGGGGTCGTACACGAACGTCTGGCCCAGGCCGCCGTACTGCCGCAGGCCATCGTACAGAATGGCTACCGAGTTTGAATCGGTGAAGCCGCGCGACGACAGCGACGAGCCGCCGTTGCCGGGATGGCGGAACGCGCTGATGCCCGGCGCCTGCGTGATGGCGTCCATGACGGTCACATCGCCGCGCTGGCGCAGCTGTTCGTTGGTAATGATGTCCAGGCTGGCGGGCGTTTCGAACGGCGTCAGCTGCAGGAATGACCCGGTGGCCGCGGTGTCGAGCAGGGTGGGCGGCGGCGTGTCGCCGGATACGGAAACGGCGGGCAGGGTGGCCACGGGGGCGCCGCCGGCATCTTGGGCGCGCGCGGCCGCGGGCGCCAGCAACAGGGCCAGCGCCGTGGAAACGGCCGTGCGCCGCGACAGGACGGCTGTCCTGGCGGAAGGAGTAGGCATGAAATTTCTCGGTAGAAGGGCATGACCGTCGCCGCGGGCGACGGGATGACAGGCACTAACCGAGCAGGATGGGCGGGGCACGCGCCCCGAGCGGGGCGCCAGGCGGGGTGTGTACGGCCGGCGCGGGCGGGGCGCGCGCGGCGATGTGCAGCGTAATGGTGGCCACCGGCACCACGGCCGCCGGCGACGACAGCAGGGGCGCCGCGGCCAGCGCCGCGCCCACCGGGCAGACCGCCGATTGTTCGGCGTGCTGGGCATCCTGGCGGTGGTCGGCTTTGTGCGGACCCTCCACCCAGATGGGCCCGGCCGCCGAGCACAGCTGGATCAGCGTGGCGCCCGGATCGGTGCCGGGCATGAAGCCCTGCGGCACCAGCGCTTTCAGCGCGAATACCCACAGCGCCAGCCAGATGGCGGCGCGCGAGCGTATCGGCGATGGGGCGTGGGCGAACAAGCGCATGATGTTGCAATTCTAAACTACAGATTGCTTTGGGTTCCTCCGATCGGAGGTCAGTTCACGCAGGTGCCTGAAGTGAAAGTCCCACCCCCGAAGCGCTGCGCGCTTCCCCGCTCGGGCTGCACCCGCTTTCATCTCGGGCGGGTCGCGCAGCGCGCGGTGGAGCACTGACACCCATGGCGCTACCTTGAGGCCGATCCGGTGATTTCCTGACTATTGGCCTTATGCACCTGTGGATATTGCGTTTTGGGGTTTGCGTTCTAGCCCCGTCCCGCGTCGTCCGGGCCAGCGGTGTCGGCGCACGTGCGTCGGGCTCGGGCGCAACCAGGCGCCCTCGGCCTGCTGCGCAGGCTGCCCCGCCGCCCAACGCGCCGCCACCGCTGGCCCGGACGCCGCGGGACTGCGATAGTTGAATTCGAACCGCCGCTCAGCACCCATATCGCAGGATCGGCCAGCTTATCCAGGTGTCTGACTCCCGCAGAGTGTCAGACACCGAAGTGTGCCGCGATTGTCTCAATAGCACGGTGTCTGGCATCCTGTTGGAGCCAGACATCTGGCATCACCCGGCATCCGGGCGTCACGCCGCGGCGCGTGCCGGGCCGGCGCGGCCGCGGCGTTCGCTGCGCACCCACCAGGCGGTCATCAGCGCGGCCAGGCCTACCACGGGTAGCATGGCGATGTTGACGGCCTGCCAGCCATACAGGTCCAGCGCCGGGCCGGCGGCCAGGGTGGCCAGGGCAGTGGCGGCGTAGCGCAGCATTTCGGCGGCGCCCTGGGCGCGGCCGCGCTCGGCGGGCCGGTACGACTGCGCCAGCAGCGTGGTGCCGCCCACGAACATGAAATTCCAGCCCACACCCAGGAAAAACAGCGCCGCATAGAACGCGGGCAGGCTGGTTGAGCTGATGGCCACGATCGCGCTGGCCAGGTTGATGGCCATGCCCAGGCCCAGCATGGCGGGCAGCCCCCAGCGCTTGATCAGCGCGCCTGCGAAGAAGGCCGGGCCGTACATGCCGATCAGGTGCCACTGCATGATGTTGGCTCCGTCGTCGATGGTGTGGTGGCAGGCCACGGCGGCCAGCGGCGCGGCGGTCATCACGAACATCATCGATACCGAGCCGACCACGTTGTTGGCCAGCGCCGCCACGAAGATGGGCTGGCGCGCCACCACCCGCAGGGGGCGCGCCGGCTCGGCCGCGTCCTGCGGGCCTGCGGCTTCGGCCGGCACGTCGGGCAGGTCGCGATAGGCAGCCAGCAGCAGGGCGGCCGTGGCCGCGCCCAGCAGGGCCACCATCAAGTAGGCGCCCGCGAAGGTGGCCAACGGGAACAGGTCGCGGCTCCAGGCTGCCAGCGCGGGGCCGGCCACCGCGGCGATGACGCCGCCGGCCATCACCACGGCAATCGCCCGCGCCTTGGCGGCCGTTTCCACGGCGTCGGCCGCGGCCAGGCGGTAATACTGGGCAAAGGCCTGGAACACTCCCACCAATGCGGTGCCGGCGCAGAACAGCCAGAAATCGGCATGGAACACCGCCCACACCGACAGCAGGCCGCCCAGCATGCCGGCCAGCCCGCCCAGTGCGAAGCCGGCGCGGCGCCCGATGCGCTGCATCAGCAGCGAGGCGAACCAGGTCACGGCCGCGCCGGCCACCGTGATCAGGGCGAACGGCAGGGTGGCCAGCGCCTTGTCGGGCGCCAGCATGTGGCCGGTCAGCGCCGTCAGGGTCAGGTCGATGGAAATGGCGGCAATGTACAGGCCCTGGCAAACGGCCAGGACACGGGCATTGCGGCGGCCGGCATACGGGCGGGCAAGCGTGCTCATGTAGATACCAGGCAAGGGTTGACAGGCCCCACTGTAGCGACGGATGCTATGGCATGAATGACGTATTTCCCTTGAAAATTGCCATGCCTATCCACGTCGCTTTCCTGATGATTCCCGGCTTCCAGTTGCTGGACATGGCCGGCCCGCTGTCGGTGTTCCAGATTGCCGGCGAAGCCGCGGCCGGCCCGCTCGGGCCGGCCTATGCGCCGCAGCTGGTGTCGGCGCGCGGCGGCCGGGTGGCCAGTTCGGCCGGCGTCGAGGTGGCCACCCGGCCATGGCGCGACGCGCGCCCCGATATCGTGCTGGTGCCGGGCGGCGAAGGGCCGCGCCAGGCGGGCGCCACGCCCGGCGCGCGCGCTTTCCTGCTGGCCGCGCAGGCGCGGCGCGCGCGGCTGGCCAGTGTGTGCACCGGGGCGTTCGTGCTGGCGGCGGCCGGGTTGCTCGAGGGCCGGCGCGCCACCACCCACTGGCGCCACGCGGCCGAACTGCAGCGCCGCTATCCGGGCATCAAGGTCGACAGCGACAAGATCTACCTGCGCGACGAACGGGTGTGGACGTCAGCCGGCATTACCGCCGGCATCGACCTGGCCCTGGCCATGGTCGAAGAAGACCTGGGCGCCGCTGCCGCGCACCAGGCCGCGCGCGACATGGTGGTGTATCACCGGCGCGCCGGCGGGCAGTCGCAGTTTTCGGCGCTGCAGGACCTGGCCCCGCAAAGCGAGCGTATGCGCCGCGTGCTGGGCTACATCGGCCAGCACCTTACCGCGCCGCTCAGTATCGAAGAGCTTGCCACGGCGGCCTGCCTGAGTCCGCGCCAGTTCATCCGCAGCTTCAAGGCCGAAACCGGCCAGACACCGGCCAAGGCGGTCGAGCGTATCCGCGCCGAGGCCGCGCGCGCCCACGTCGAGGCGGGCAACATGACGATCGACGCTGTCGCCCGCGCCACCGGGTTCGCCGATGCCGAGCGCATGCGCCGCGCGTTTGTGCGGCGCTACGGGCAGCCGCCGCAGGCCTTGCGCCGCGCGGCGCGCGAATCACTACTGACCTGAATCGTCGCGGGGCTGTTGCGTGAATGCGCGCACCAGCCGGTCGATGTCGTCCAGTTCCGCGCGCGCGCCGCTGGCCCAGGGCGGGGCCTCGAAAGGGCTGTCGGCCGGCGCCGGCGCGGCGTGGGCCTTCATGTCGGCCAGGATGTCCAGCGCCAGTTCGGTGGCCTGCGGGTTGCTGCGGGTGGACAGCGCCAGGGCCAGCGCCACGGTCTGGCGCAGGGCCAGCAAACGGCCGTCGAGTTCGGTTTCCATGCGGTGCCTGTAATAGCGGTAGAGCCGTCTATTCTACGGACTGGCGCGCCGTGGTAATGTCCCGGCCATGCTGCTACGCCCTGAAACCGACGCCGACATTGCCGCCATTTTCTCCGTCACGCAAGACGCCTTCCGCGACGAACCGTACAGCGAGCACACCGAAGGGCCCATCATCGACGCCCTGCGCGCCGCGGGCGCGCTGGCCCTGTCGCTGGTGGCCGAAGACCAGGGCCGGGTAGTGGGCCATGTGGCGTTCTCGCCGGTCAGCATCGCGGGGCTGGCCGGTGTCACGGCGGGCTGGTACGGCCTGGGGCCGATCGCGGTGGCGCCGGGCAGCCAGGGGCGGGGCATCGGGTCGATGCTGGTCATGGAAGGGCTGGCGCGCCTGCGCGGCCGCGGCGCGGCGGGCTGCGTGGTGCTGGGCCGGCCTCAGTACTACGGCCGCTTCGGCTTCCGGGCCGACGCCGGGCTGGTGCTGCCGGACGTGCCGGCCGAGTATTTCATGATGCAGGCCTGGCGCGGGCGCGCGCGGGGCGCCGTGCAATACCACCGCGCATTCGATACGCCGCCGGCCTGAAGTGGCCGCGCCATGCGGCCGTTTCGCCGCGTAAAAAATAACTTGCGATTAAATCGTGCGCTATGTATTATGACTTCCATCATGACCCGTAGACGTTCCCCGCCCGCCACCGCCCCGTCGCTGCTGCTCGACGAACAGCTCTGCTTCGCCCTGCATTCCACGGTGCTGGCCATGAACAAGGTGTACCGCAAGCTGCTGCGCCCGCTGAGCCTGACGTATCCGCAGTACCTGGTCATGATGGTGCTGTGGGAACAAGACCAGCTGACGCTGTCCGATATCGGCCACCGGCTGTTCCTGGATTCGGCCACGCTGACGCCGCTGCTCAAGCGCATGGAAGCCGCCGGCCTGGTTACACGTCTGCGGGCCGAACAAGACGAGCGCCAGGTCATCGTGGGCCTGACCCGGGCGGGGCGCGAACTGAAGCAGAAGGCCGCCCAGGTGCCGGTGTCGGTGCTGTGCGCCACCGAATGCGCGCCCGGCGACCTGGCCGTACTGAAGGGCCAGCTGGATCACCTGCGCGGCCGCCTGATGGCGAATGGCTGAATATTTTGTCGAATCATCATGCTGTCAAATATATAGTGCACTATTTAATCGTTAGCAACTTGTATCCGGCCCCGGCGAGCCGTACTTTGGTGGAATCGCCGTTGTCCCTGAACTTTTATTGAAAGGAAACTGCCATGTCTCTCGAAAAAGTCGCTTATCGCGCTCATGCCAAGGCCACCGGCGGCCGTGATGGCCGTGCCGTGTCGTCCGACAAGGTGCTCGACGTCAAACTGACCACCCCGCGCGAGCTGGGCGGGGCCGGCGGCGACGGCACCAACCCCGAACAGCTGTTTGCCGCTGGTTATTCGGCGTGCTTCCTGGGCGCCATGAAGTTCGTGGCCAACCGCGACAAGATCGCCATTCCGTCGGATGTGTCGGTGGACGGCTCGGTGGGCATCGGCCCCATCCCCAACGGTTTCGGCATCGAAGTCGAGCTGAAGATCTCGCTGCCCGGCATGGCCCGCGAGCAGGCCGAAGACCTGGTCCAGCGTGCCCACATCGTGTGCCCGTACTCGAACGCCACGCGCAACAATATCGACGTGACCCTGACCGTGGTGTAAACGGCGGCCCCCGGCGCGGCATGGCCCGCCGGGGGCCGCTTGACGCGGGCTGCCCGAATGGTAGGATGCCTGCGTCATGATTCGGTTTGTCTCTTCCTCTTTTGCGCTGCGCGCAGCGGTTGCCACGCAGCGGCCCACTCCGGTGGGCTCGCACGACGTGGCCGTGCGCTCGGCCTACGCACGCGCCAAACCCGGCTAATCGGCGCGGCCCCGCGGGCCGCCGCCTTTCCGATTCCCTGTTTTCTGGTCATCCAGGCCCGCACGCCATACGCGCGCGGGCCTGGCCCGCTTTGCCGGCGGCATCGCCGCGGCACCGGGCCCACAGCCATTCTTTACGCGTAGCGCCATGCAACTTACCAAGAACTTTGTCAAAGCCAAGAATCCCTGCGCCAGCGGATACAAGTGGTTTTTGCGCGACCACAACGGCCAGGGCGATTACCAGGCCGTGCTGGATGCCCTGGTGGCCGACGGGCGTGTCGACGACGCCTGCTGGCTGCTCGACCAGTTCGGGCCCACCGACAGCGTGCTGGTGGTGGAATCCATCGACGCCGCCGCCATCGTATTTGCGGGTACGCTGGTGGCGCGCCGCGGCATCTGCGTCGATACCCTGGTGCGCGCCGGCGGGCGCATCGTCAGCGGCGCGGGCGTGCGGGCGGGCAGCGTCATCGCGGCCGGCGGCGACATCGAGGCGCAGGGCAGCATTGTCTGCGACGGCGTCATCCGCGCCGGCGGCGATATCCAGGCCAGCTGGGGCATCAGCGCCGGCGCCCGCCTGGACTGCGGCGGCGTCCTGCGGGCGGGCTGGGACATCCGCGCCGGGCAGGACGCGCATGCCGACGGGGCGGTGCTGGCCGGGCAGGGGCTGGATATCGGCGGGGCGCTGCGCACCGGGCAGGGCATCAAAACCGGCGGCGACCTGCGCGCGCAGGACGAAGTCACCGCGGCGCGCGGCATCCAGGCCGCCGGCGCAGTCGTGTGCGGCGATCACCTCGAAGCCGGATGGGGCATCAAGGCGGGCGGCGACGTGATCGCCGACGGCGCCATCAGGGTGGGCGAGGGCATCGAATCCGGCGGGCGCATCCTGGCCGGCCCGGGCCATGGGGTGTATGCCGGCCTGCGCGTGCGCATGGACGCTTGGGAAGTATCGGCGCGGGTCAGCGCCAGCGCGCCGCCCGCGGTGCTGGTCAGCGGTTATTGGGTGGCCGGCCCGGCCCAGGCGGCAATGCCTGCGCCGGCCAGCAGCCACAATCCACCTGCCGCGATCAACAGCAGCACGGCGCCGGTGACCCGTTCGATGGCGGCGTTGTAGCGGGCGAAACAAGCCATCACGGCGGGGTGGCCGATGCCGGCCGCCACCAACAGGTCCCAGCCCAGCACCGCGCCGAACATCCACAGTCCGTAGGCAAGCTGTACGCCGCCCGTGGTGTGTTCGCCGGCCAGCAGCGAGAACAGGCTGGCGTAGAACAGGGCGTTCTTGGGGTTCAGAGTGCCGGACGCGAAGCCCGTGACGAAACGCCTGCCCCATGGGGGCGCGGCACCGGCACCGGGGCCGCCTGCGGCCTGCAGGGCCGCGTCCGCCGGGCGGGCGTGGCGGATCAGCAGCCCGCCCAGCCAGCCCAGGTAGATACAGCCGCCAGCCTGCAATACGTAGAACAGCGGGCTGTGCGGGCGCAGCGCCGAAAACCCGCCGATGGCCAGGGCAATGAACACGCCGTTGGCGGCGGCAATGCCCAGGCACAGCGCGGCCGCCTTGCGCCAGCCGTGCAGCAGCGCGCCGCGCACGATCAGGAAAAAATCCGGGCCGGGGCTGAGCAGCGCCAAGAAGTGCACGCCCGCCACCAGGATGAATTGCTGCCAGGAAAATGCCATGCCGCCTCTCTGAATGCCGGGGCATTCTGGCGGCTTGCGGCAGTTGCGTATTGAAGAAAAGTGCGGACTCAGGCCCGAGGCCCGTGCCTTAGCCGCCCGCGCGCCGGTAGGCGCCCGGGGTGGCCGCCACGCGTTCCTTGAACGCGCGCTGGAAGTGGCTTTGGTCGGCAAAGCCCAGGTCCTGCGCGATGCGGCTCAGGCTGTGGCCGCCGCGCAGCAGGCGGCGCGCCTGCACGATGCGCAGGTCCAGTTGGTAGGCATGCGGGGTCATGCCGGTGGCATCGCGGCAGGCGCGTATGAATTGATAGCGGCTCATGCCGGCCATCGCGGCCAATTCGGCCAGGGGCAGCGCCTGGCTGCCGGGCCGGCGCAGCAGGGCCACGATGTGCTGCAGCCGCGCCGCCGGCAGCCGCGGCGCCGGCGCGCGCGGCGGGCGGCCCAGCCACGAACGGCCGCCAATATACAGCACCAGCGCCGCTTCTTTGTCGGCAGGCGCGGCACCGGAGAACAGCAGCGTGTTCAATTGGCAGAAGCGGCGGTAGGCCGATGGCGCATCGCTGATGCAGGCCTGGTCGGGTACAGGAGCGCCCGGGGCGGTTTCGCGCAGTAGCTCGGCCGTCCAGCCGGCATCCAGGTGCAGCATCTGGTAGCTCCAGGCGGCGCCGGGCTCAGGGTTGCAGGCATGCGCGCAATGCGCCGGCACCATGACCAGGCTGCCGGGGCGCAGCCGATGGCGCCGGCCGCCGCTGCAGAAAACGCTGGCTCCGCCATCCACGGCGCCGATCGACACGGTGTCGTGCGTGTGGGCGACGTAGCAGGCGCGGCTGTGCACGGCGCGGCGGCTTTCCGCGTAGGGCAATTGCGCGTCGCGCCAGAACTGGGTGTCGGACATGGAAGCGGGGTGTGCAGAATCCGGCCGCCAGATTACCACTGGCGGCGGTGGCGCGATAATGGTGTCGATGACTACCGCTGAGAAACCTGCCGCCACGCCGTTCGCGCTAGACCCGGAACCCGTGCCGCCCGAGGCGCCCGCCCCGGGCGATTGCTGCCAAAGCGGCTGCATCCCCTGCGTTTACGACCTGTACGACGAAGCCATGGACCGCTATCGCGAAGCATTGCGCGCCTGGCGCGCGCGCCACGGCGTGCCGCCGTCGGGTGCCTGAAGGCCACGCGCCGGCTAGCGCACTTGCGTCAGTTCGTAGTGCGGCGCCAGCGGCCCGGTGGGGCGCGAGCCATCCTGGTACAGCTGGATCAGCCGGCCCTCGGCCACGAAAAACCGCTGCCCGTCGCCGGCCTTGTCCAGGCGGATGGTGCTGCCGTCGGGCTGCCAGCTGAATGTGCCGCGCACCACATTGGGATGCGGCTGGCGGTCCAGGTAGCGGGTTTGCAGTTCATAGCCGCCGTGCGGCGTCAGCACCAGGCGGGTCTGGATGCCGGGGCAGTCGGCGCAGGGCAGCGTGCCTTCGTAGGCGCCGGCCCAGTCCAGCGAATTGCGGGCATTGTGCCCGTCGGTCAGGGCGGGGCCTTCTTTGGCGGGCGATTGCGGGGGATCATGGGTGGCGGCGCAGCCGGCCAGCACGGCGGCGGCCAGCAGGTAAAGCGGCGCGGTTGTTTTCATGCGGACTCCTGGACGCAAAAGCGTCTTCAAAAATAGCGCGATCGGCGCTGCGCAGGTGTTACCGGGCGTACGGCGTCGGCGCCAGCAGGTCCGGGCGCGCGCGCACCAGGTCCCCATACACGGCCACGGCCGCCAGCACGGTCTCCATCTGCACCGTGTGCGCGTAGCGGAAGGCGGCGCCATAGACGGTTTCATCGGGAAACTCGGAGATCAGCGACAGCGGCGCCATTTCCTGGTCGCTTTCGGTCACCACGCAGGCAATGCCGTGCTGCGTGTCGAAGCCCTTTTCCAGCGCATGCGCCTCGTAGCGCGCGGCCTGCCGCGCATGGAAGGCCGCCAGGCCGGGCACCTGCGCCAGCTGCGTGCTGATGCCGTCCATCAGTTGCTGCGCGGGCTGGCTCCAGCCGGGGTGGTGGCGCAGCAGCAGGAAAAAGCCCTTGGGCAGGGTCCAGGCTTCGAACTGGCGCGGCAGGTAGCCCGACAGGGGGCGCGTCCATTCGTGCGCGGGATAGCCATGCAGGTTGATATGCAGCCGCGCGCCGCTGCGGGCCAGGGCGGTGCGGCGGGCCTGCTGTTCCAGCAGCGGGGCGCCGGTGCGGTAGGCCACGTCGTCGCCCAGGGCGCTGTAGCGCGCGGCATGATGCATGTGGCGGGGGTGGTGTGCGCATAGCTCGCGATGCAGCGCATAGCCGTCGGGGTTTTCGCAGGCCACCAGCGCGAAATGCGCCCCGCCCGCCGCGCACAGGGCCTGCGCCGCGCGCAGGGCGCCCACCACGCCCGAGGTTTCGTTGGCGTGCTGCCCGCCCGAGATGAACACCGCCGGTCCGGGTCCTTCCAGATAGGCGCCCAGCACGGGCCGGCCCTGGCGCGAGACGGCGTGCAGCGGCGCGCCGCCCAGCGCCCGCAGGTGCGCGGCGATCTGGGCCGGCGCCAGCGGCGCCTCGACGCTGTCCAGCGGCAGGGGCGCCACGGCGGGTTCCGGCTCGGGCGCGTCGAACGCCCGCGTGGCCACCCGCACGCGCGCCGGCCCGTCGGCCGGCCGCACGTCGGGCACGATCTGGCCCGGCTGCAGGCGGCGGTCGCCCGGCGGCAGGCCGGCATGGCGCTGGAAGAATTCGATCAGGGTGAAATACAGGTCTTCATGCAGGGCTTCATAGGTGCTGACCAGGCCCGCATCGCCGCCGGCGTCGAATTCCATGCCGGGCAGATCGACTCGGATGTCCAGGCGCTGGAAATGCGGGGCCCGCCCGCCCCAGTCGTGGCTGCGCACCGCCTGCACGGCGGCATCGAAGGCCGCCTGGTATTCCGTGTTGCATGCCGCGTCGGCTGCCAGCGCGCCGGCGGCGTCGCGCACGCGCAGCCATCCGGTGGGCGACAGCAGCGCCGTGCCGTCATCGGCGTTGCCCGGCGCATTGGGCGCGAACACCATTGCCTGGCGCTGCCGGCCGTCGCCATAGCGCAGGTCGACCCGGTAGTGCAGGTCGGCCGTGCCGGCCTCGAACTGCAGCGAGGCCCCGTCCAGCAGGTCGGCCAGCGGGTAGGCTTCCAGTGTGTAGCGGTTGGGCCGCGCCAGCGGGTGCACGGGGTGGCGCACCGTCACGGCCGCCAGGCCGCGCAGGTCGGCTTCTTCCAGGAAGAAGTGCAGCAAGGGCTTGTAGGCGCTGCGCAGCCGCGCGGTGATGCCGGCGCGCGCCAGCCGGGCCTCGGCGGCGCGGCGCGCCGGCTGCCCCTCGAACAGCCAGCCTTCCAGGCTGGCGCCGCGCCAGGCGGGGCCGCTGTATTGCTGTTCCCAGGCGTCCAGGGTGCGTTCGAAGGTGGTGTCCAGCAAAATCATGGCAATCCTTGGGGCAGGCCGGATGGTAGTTTTTGTTGCCGTTTGGAACCATCGCGGCGTGCCGCGGTCCCATCGGCGACGTTACGATAACCGCTCGCGGGCCGCCCGTCAGGCGGCCCGCCGGCAACTATAAGGACGCACCCCCATGAACAAGACCGCGCTTTCCGGCCTGGCCGTGCTGGCGTGCCTGCTGGGCGCCCTGGGCACGGCCCAGGCGCAGCAGGCCCGGGAATACAGCTTCCCGTCGCACGACGGCAGCAAGTCGCCGCCTTCCACCCTGCGCATCACCGAGCAGCCGGGCGCCGCGCCCGCGCCCGCGGTGCGCGACACGCCGGAAAGCGTGCAGCAATACCAGCGCTGCCGCGCCCGGGTCGACCGCGAAGCCATCGGCAATGTCGATCTGCAGGCCGGCGTGGCCGGGTGCCTGAAAGAACTCGAGGCGCGCCGCGTGCAGTAAGCCTGCAAGCCGCGGGTGGTAAGCTGCCTGGCTGTCTCCATCCGCCCGCAGCCGCCCATGAATGCTTCCGACGACGCCCACCTGACTGAAACCCTGCTCGACAGCCAGCCGCTGTGCGACGGCAGCTTCCTGAAGGCGCGCTGCGATACCGTGCGTCTGCCCGACGGCCGCCAGGCCCTGCGCGAATACATCGTGCACCCGGGCGCGGTGGTCATCATCCCGATGCTCGACGACGGACGCGTGTTGCTCGAGCGCCAGTTCCGCTATCCGGTCGGCCGCGTCATGACCGAATTTCCGGCCGGCAAGCTCGACCCGGGCGAAGATCCGCTGGCCTGCGCGCGCCGCGAACTGCTCGAAGAAACCGGCTACACGGCGGGGCAGTGGGCCTACGCCGGCGCCATGCACCTGGCCATCGCGTATTCCACCGAGGTCATCCATATTTTCTTTGCCCGCCAACTGGTCGCGGGCAAGGCGCAGCTCGACCAGGACGAGTTCCTGGAACTGCGCAGCGCCGCGCCGCAAGAACTGGCCGAAGCATGCCGCAGCGGCCGCGTTACCGACGCCAAGACGCTTACCTGCACGCTGTGGCTGCAGAATGTGCTGGCCGGCCATTGGCCGCTCGACTGGCAGGGCCAGGATGAATCCGCAAGATCTTGAACGGCTGGTCACGCAAGCGCTGCTGGAGCCAGACACCTGCCAGGAACCTTCGCTGGTCCGCCAGCTTCGTCCGCCCGGGGCGGGTTTCGTCAGTCGATGGGCTGACAGGCCGCCGCGCTGATGGCGGTGCTGGCGCCATCGCCCAGCAGGGCGCGCGTGCCGCATAGCGACCCGAACATGGCGGCCGATTCGTGCCCCACTCCCATTACCTGCTGGTGCTCGTGGCGCAGGCTTACCGGCCGGGCGCCGCGGCCGGCCAGCAGCCGGTCGTAGCGCAGATAGCCCAGGCCACGCGACAGCCGGGTGGCGCCCTGGGCCTCGGCGCCGCAGTGCTTGTCCAGGTCGTGGTCTTCGGGGTTGTTGTCGGCGCTGCCCAGCAGGTAGACCGCGTCGCGCGCCGCGTAGCGCACATACAGGCTGGCCGCGTCGGCATCGGCGGCGTAGGCGGGCAGGTTCTGGGGGCCGTACGGGTACTGGTTGTAGGTGGGGCAGATGCCGCGTTCGTAGGGCTCGAAGCCGGCCCCGCGGCGGCGCGGCCGTTCGTTGGTCAGGTACAGGTACGACGGCGCGTTGGCGATGACATAGCGCAGTGTCAGCCCGTTGCGCCGTATGGCGCCGTCCACGTCGTTCAGCACGGCATAGCGCTGCAGCAGCTGCGCGCCGCCGGAATGCCCGGCCAGCACGATGTCGGCCAGCGCCGGCAGGCGCTTGCGGTCGGCCAGCAGGCGCAGCACGTCGTCCAGCACCTGGAAGGCGCTGACCGGCGCCGGTCGGCCGGATGCCCGCACGCTGGGGGCGCCGCTTTCCCAACTGGCCTTGCGCCAGGCGGGCCGCCCGGCGTAGGCGGCATCGATGGGGGTGGGAAATTCCAGCGCCAAGATCAGCGTGTCGGCCCGGCGCGCGGCGTCGCGCTGCACGATGGCGTCGATGTCCTGGTAGTAGCGTCGGGCATCGCGGCGGCCGCCGTGCAGCACCACGATGACGCGCCGGATATCGTCGAGCGGGCCGGCGAGCTTGCGGTTGGCGTACACGGGCATGCGGTACGCGTGCGCGGCATCGCCCAGGGCCAAGTCTTGCCAGGGGGGCGCGGGACGCGGCGCCGCGGGCAGCGGCTCATCGTAGTTGTACGGCGGCGGCAGCGGGGTCTGGGCGCGCGCCCAGACCGCCGACAGCGCCAATGCCAGGGCCAGGCCGGCCGCGGCGCAGCGGGGCGGGCGCAGGCGGCAACGGCGCGTCGGCATGGGCGGCGCGGCGCTCAGCAGGTTTCCTGGCCCAGCAGTTGTTTCATGGCCGGCAGATCGAGCAAACGAACTTCACGTTGATTGATACGAATCAAACCTTCGCGTGCAAATCTCGAAAATAAGCGGCTGGCGGTTTCGAGTGTCAGGCCCAGGTAATTGCCGATTTCTTCGCGGCTCATGCGCAGCACGAATTCGGTGGACGAATAGCCCAGCGCGGCATAGCGCTGCGACAGGTTCAGCAGGAAAGCGGCCAGGCGCTGCTCGGAACGCATGCCGCCCAGTGAGGCCAGCATCTGGTACGAACGTCCCAGTTCGCGGCTCATCAGGCGGCGCATCTGGTGCTGCAGCGTGGGCAGGTGGCTGGCCACCTGGTCGATTTGCGACAGGCGGATGACGCAGACCTCGGAGTCTTCCATGGCCAGGGCGGTGGACACATGCCTGCCTTCGAGCATGCCGTCCATGCCCACGATCTCGCCGGGCAGGTGGAATCCGGTGATCTGCACATGGCCGGCGGCGTCTTCGATCTGCGTTTTCATGCTGCCGTAACGCACGCTGTATACGGCGTCGAGCGGGTCTTGCAGGGTGTAGAGCGGCTTGCCTTTTTCAACCCGCACGCGCTCTTGCACGAGCTCTTCCAGCTGTTCGACGTCGGTTGCAGCCATGCCCACCGGAATGCAGACATGGCCCAGCATGCAAGTTGAGCAGTTCGAGGCTTCCGGCGGTAAAGGGACACGTTTTTGCATGATTTACCTTGATACCGCTCAAGCCCTATACGCGAGCCAGCGCCTGGCGGCAATTAATGATGAATCCCTATTGTATTCCTTGGGGGATAAGGATCGTTGTAGCCGTTTTCCCCGCTTTGCCCCGTTCTGTGGTAGCACTGCCGGGTCGATAGGGCTATGCTGCTGCAATGGCATCGCGCCATTCGCCGTGATGCAGATGTTGCTTGCGCGCCACGTATCCCCCTGATGGCGCCAAGGTCTTGAAAAACTCCGCTGTGTCCGCACATGCAAGTTATCGAGCCAGCCGCGACGTCGCCGGTCAGGCTCCCCATCAAGCCTAACGACCACCATGCGATTCGACAAACTCACCACCAAATTCCAGCAAGCCCTGGCCGACGCGCAAAGCCTGGCCGCCCGCAACGACCACCCCTATATCGAGCCCGTGCACGTGCTGTCGGCGCTGCTGTCCGACCCTGACAGCGGCGCGGCCGGCCTGCTGGCGCGCGCCGGCGTGGCCGTCAACCGCATCGCGGGCGGGCTCGACGCCGCCCTGAAGGCGCTGCCGCAGGTGCAAGGCAACGACAACGTGCAGGTCGGCCGCGACCTGCAGGCCGTGCTGACCCGCACCGACAAAGAAGCCGCGCGCCGCGGCGACACCTATATCGCCAGCGAACTGTTCCTGCTGGCGCTGGCCGACGACAAGGGCCCGGCGGGCATCCTGCTGCGCGATGCGGGCCTGCAGAAAAAAGCCCTGGAAGCGGCCATCGAGGCCGTGCGCGGCGGCGAGAACGTCTCGGCCGCCGAGGGCGAATCCAACCGCGAGGCGCTGGCCAAGTACACGCTCGACCTCACCGAGCGCGCCCGCCAGGGCAAGCTCGACCCGGTCATCGGCCGCGACGACGAAATCCGCCGCACCATCCAGATCCTGCAGCGCCGCACCAAGAACAACCCGGTGCTGATCGGCGAGCCCGGCGTGGGCAAGACGGCCATCGTCGAAGGCCTGGCGCAGCGCATCGTCAACGACGAAGTTCCCGAAACCCTGCGCGGCAAGCGCGTGCTGTCGCTCGACCTGGCCGCGCTGCTGGCCGGCGCCAAGTTCCGCGGCGAATTCGAAGAGCGTCTGAAGGCCGTGCTGAAAGAACTGGCGCAAGACGACGGCCAGAACATCGTGTTCATCGATGAACTGCATACCATGGTGGGTGCCGGCAAGGCCGAAGGCGCGATGGACGCCGGCAACATGCTCAAGCCGGCGCTGGCGCGCGGCGAACTGCACTGCATCGGCGCCACCACGCTCGACGAATACCGCAAGTACATCGAGAAAGACGCCGCGCTCGAGCGCCGCTTCCAGAAAGTGCTGGTCAACGAGCCCGATGTCGAGTCCACCATCGCCATCCTGCGCGGGCTGCAGGAACGCTATGAAATCCACCATGGCGTGGAAATCACCGACCCGGCCATCGTGGCGGCGGCCGAACTGTCGCACCGCTACATCACCGACCGCTTCTTGCCCGACAAGGCCATCGACCTCATCGACGAGGCCGGCGCGCGCATCCGCATGGAAATCGATTCCAAGCCGGAAGTCATGGACAGGCTCGACCGCCGCATCATCCAGCTCAAGATCGAGCGCGAGGCCGTGCGCAAAGAATCCGACGACGCCTCCAAGCGCCGCCTGGCGGCCATCGAAGAAGAGCTCGAAAAGCTGCAGCGCGAGTACAACGACTACGAAGAAATCTGGAAAGCCGAGAAGGCCGCGGTGCAGGGCACCCAGACCATCAAGGAAGAAATCGACCGCGTGCGCGCCGAGATGGCCGAACTGCAACGCAAGGGCCAGTTCGACAAGCTGGCCGAACTGCAATACGGCAAGCTGCCCGAACTCGAAGCCCGCCTGAAGGCGGCCGATACGGCCGAGCAGCAGGGCGAGCAGGCCGGCGGCCAGCCGCGCCTGCTGCGCACCCAGGTCGGCGCCGAAGAAATCGCCGAAGTCGTGTCGCGCGCCACGGGCATTCCGGTGGCCAAGATGATGCAGGGCGAGCGCGAGAAGCTGCTGCAAATGGAAGACCACCTGCACAAGCGCGTGGTGGGCCAGGACGAAGCTGTGCGGCTGGTGTCCGACGCCATTCGGCGTTCGCGCGCCGGGCTGGCCGATCCGTCGCGGCCCTACGGTTCGTTCCTGTTCCTGGGCCCCACCGGCGTGGGCAAAACCGAGCTCACGCGGGCGCTGGCCGACTTCCTGTTCGATTCCGAAGAGCACATGATCCGCATCGACATGAGCGAATTCATGGAAAAGCACTCGGTGGCCCGCCTGATCGGCGCGCCGCCCGGATACGTGGGCTACGAAGAAGGCGGCTACCTGACCGAGGCAGTGCGGCGCAAGCCGTACAGCGTGGTGCTGCTCGACGAGGTCGAGAAGGCCCACCCCGATGTCTTCAATGTGCTGCTGCAGGTGCTCGACGACGGCCGCCTTACCGATGGCCAGGGGCGCACGGTCGACTTCCGCAACACGGTCATCGTGATGACGTCCAACCTGGGCTCGCAGCACATCCAGAGCATGGCGGGCCAGCCGTACGAGGTGATCAAGGAAGTGGTGTGGGATGAGCTGAAGCAGTCGTTCCGCCCCGAGTTCCTGAACCGCATCGACGAGGTCGTGGTGTTCCACGGACTGGAAGCGCAGCATATCGAATCGATCGCGCGCATCCAGCTCAAGCGCCTGGCCGAACGGCTCGAGCGCCAGGAAATGCGCCTGGAAGTGTCCGATGCGGCTCTGTCGGAATTGGCCCGCGCGGGGTTCGACCCGGTGTTCGGCGCCCGGCCGCTGAAGCGCGCCATCCAGCAGCAGATCGAGAACCCGGTCGCCAAGCTGATCCTGGAAGGCGAGTTCGGGCCGCGCGACGTGGTGCCGGTGGACTGGCGCGACGGCAAGTTCGTGTTCACCCGCACACTGCAGTAAGCCTGGGCCAGGTGTCTGGCTCCCGCAGGGTGCCAGACACCTGGCAGCAAGCAGCGCGCCCCGGTTCGCATCGCGGGCCGGGGCGATGTCGTATTCAGCGTTCAATACACGTCGCGCCGGTAGCGGCCGGCGCGCCGCAGCGCGGCTAGAGGTTCCGCGCCCAGTATCTGCGCCAGGGCGTCGTCCACGCCCTGGGCCATGCCCTGCAGGCTGCCGCAGAGGTAGATGCTTGCGCCTTCTTTCACCCAGCCGCGCACGCTGTCGGCGGCGTCCAGCAGCGCGTGCTGCACGTAGCGCCGCGCCGGCGTGTCGCGCGAGAACACGGCGTCCAGGCGCTGCAGGCGGCCCTGCGCCAGCCAGCCCGCGATTTCTTCGCGGTGAAACCAGTCGTGCGCGGCCTGGCGTTCGCCGAATATCAGCCAGTTCCGGAAGTGGCCCGCGGCGATGCGCGCCTTGAGCAGTGCGCGCAGCCCGGCCAGGCCGGTGCCGTTGCCCACTAGCAGTAGCGGACGCGCATCGGCGGGCGGATGGAAATTGGCGTTGGCGCGCAGGCGCAGGTCGACCAGGTCGCCCACCTGTGCGGTGTGGGTCAGCCAGCCGCTGCCCAGGCCCAGGCGGCCGTCGGCGCCGCGCATCTGCCGCACCAGCAGGTGCACGCCGCCATCCGCGGGCAGTGAGGCCACCGAGTATTCGCGATGCGGCAGCAGGGCGCCGCCGCGCCGGTCGCGCGGGCCGACTTCGGCGATATCGCCGGCCTGCCACGCGGGCGCGCCGCCATCGGGCGGATCCAGCACCAGATGAAAGCAGGGGCCGCCCTGGCTGCCTGGGTTCAGCAGCGTGCGCTGCGCCAGCCGCCACGGCTGGTAGGCAGGTGTTTCCCAGTCGGGCAGGTCGGCGCGGCCGGCCAGCAGGCCCAGGTGATGCTGCCAGTGTCGCAGGGCGGCCGGGTCGGCGTTGTCCGCCTCGACTCGGTCGAACAGCGGCGTGGCGCCGCGTCCGCGCAGCCAGGCGTCGAGGCGGCGGCCGAAGCCGCAGAAATGGCGGTAGCTGCTGTCGCCCAGCGCCAGCACCGCATAGCTCAGGCTGTCCAGCAGCGGCGCTCCGGCGCCGTCCAGGGCCATCAGGTTGTCGGCGAAGGCAGCGGCGTTGTCGGGCGGGTCGCCTTCGCCGTAGGTGCTGGCCACCACCAGCAGGCGCGGGTAGCCGCGCAGCGCCGCCAGGTTCAGCTGGCCCAGCGCCGCCACGCGCGCCTGCAGGCCGCCCAGCCGCAGCGATTCGGCGGTCTGGCGGGCCAGCGCTTCGGCCTGGCCGGTCTGGCTGGCGTGGGCCACCAGTATGGCCCGGCCGTCGCTGGGCGCTTGCAGTTCGTGCGCGGCCCGGGCCTGCGCGGCTGCGCGCTGCCGGGCCCGGCGCCGCGCCCACAGGCACAACAGCAGCCACAAGGCAATGGCGCAGCAGGCGGCGGCCGGGCGGAGCGTCATGCCGGGTTCAGGCCGTTGCCAGCGCCGCGAAGGCGTCGCTGGCGGCCAGCCGCAAGTGCCGCCCGTCGCGCACGATGAAGAGCGCCGCCAGATCGTGCCGGCGCGCGTAGGCCAGGCCGTCGCACTCGCCCAGCACGGTCAGCGCCGTGGCCAGCGCATCGGCCTGCATGCAGCCGTCGTGCACCACGGTGACCGAGGCCACGCCGTTGTCCACCGGCCGGCCGGTGCGCGGGTCCAGCGTATGTGCGTAGCGGCGGCCGGCGTTGTCGCGGTAGCGGCGGTAGTCGCCCGACGTGGCGATGCTGCGGCCTTGCAGGGCCAGCGCCAGCGCATGGTCATCGCTGCCGTCGGGCACTTCGATGGCCACGCGCCAGGGCTGGCCGTCGGGCCGCTGGCCGCGCGCGCGCAGTTCGCCGCCCACCTCCACCAGGTAATGCGCAACGCCCGCGTCGTCCAGGGCGCGCGCGGCCCGGTCGACGCCGTAGCCCTTGGCGATGGCAGACAAATCCAGATACGCGCCGCCCGGCTGCCACGCGCGGCGGCCGGCGTCGTCCAGGCGGATGCGCTGCCAGCCGCAGCACCGGCGCAGGGCCTGGATGGCGCCCGCCGACGGTGGCTCGCTGGCGTGCGGCGGGGGGCCGAAACCCCAGGCGTTGACCAGCGGGCCGACGGTGGGATCGTATGCGCCGCCGGTATCGGCAGCCAGCTGCAGCGCATGCCGCAGCACGTGGAAACAGTCGCCGGGCAGCGCCTGCCAGCCCGCCGCCGCGCGGTTGTAGCGCGACAGGTCAGAGGATGCGTCCCAGGTGCTCATTTGCGCGACCACACCGTCCAACGCTTGCTGGATGGCGGCGCGCGCCGCGTCCGCCGCCAGGACCGGCGGCAAGACCAGCCGCGCGGACCAGGTGGTGCCCATGGTGGCGCCGGCCAGCGCGGCCGGCGACAGCGGGGAAAGAACAGCCATGAACCCGCGCGGCGCCCTACGGCTGCAGCACTTCCAGCGTGGCTGCGTACGAAAGGCGGCGCTTGCTTGCTTTGGGCACGCTGGTCTTGCCGTCTTCGGCGCGCGCTTCCAACCAGTACAGGCCGGGCTGCGGCCATTGCACCTGGAATTTGCCGTCCTGGCCGGTGCGCACTTCGATTTCGCCGATCTTGTCGCGGTAGCGGCTGCCGCCCGGCACGATGGTCATGTCCAGTCCGGCCGCGGGCTTGCCGTCGAGCATCATCTGGAACGTAGCGGTTTCGCCCGCATACAGGTCGTTGGGATGGGTGACCGGCACCAGTTCCAGGCCCTTGCCCACGGGCCGCACCTGGCTGGGCTTGCCCGCGGTGGCGAAGGTTTCCACGCGGCCCAGGCTCTGCGCGATTTCCAGGTCTTGCGCGTCGGCGGGCACGGCGGCCGCCAGCCCGTCGGGCTGGCCGAAGTAGCGCCTGGGCTTGCCGTCCTGCTTCCAGCGGGCGAACACGCCGTCGTTGACCACGGCGATGCGGTAGGTGCCGGTTTCGCCGAGCTGCAGGTCGAAGGTGCTGCGCAGCTTGCCCTTGTTGAGGTTCTGGGCCTCGGCCGGCTTGCCGTCGGGCGCCACGATCTCCAGGTTGTCCAGACGCAGGGACGCATGGTTGAAATAGAACTTGTCGTTGCTGACGGCGGCGTCCACCGTGATCCAGTTGCCGGTGCCGGACAGCACGGTGGACGACGGCAGCATCCACAGATCATGGGCATGGGCCGCGGCGGGCAGGGCAAGTGCCAGGGCGGCGGCGAGTCGGACAGCAGTTTTCATCGGGGCTCCGGAAGATCGGTGGCGGTCAGGGTTTCAGGGTCAGGGCGACGGCGCCGAGTTCGTGCTCGCCGTTGGCCGATAGTTGTCCGGCCTTGGCGGGCGGCCAGTCAAACGGCACGCGCACCAGTTCGCGCCCGCCCACTTCGCGGGCGGCTTCCACCACCACGGCATAGCGGCCGGGTTTCAGGCCGGCCAGCGGCCTGGCACCGCCGGCAAAAGCCAGTTCGTGCTTGCCGGCCGGGCGGGTGGCGCCGCTGACGCCGTCCACCGGGAACTGCTGGTTGCAGCCGCTGCGGCGCCACCACTGGCGCATGTCCTTCAGCCATTCCGCGCCTTCGTTGTTCTTCTTGGCTACGTCATACCAGACGGCCAGGTCGGCCACCACGCTGTGGTCCGTGTTTTCGAGCCAGATCGCCACGTAGGGGCGGTGGTATTCGGCCACGTCCAGGCGGGGTATCTCGATGTTGACGCCCAGGTCGGCGGCCTGGGCCGTCCGGGCGATCAGGCCGGCCAGCAGGGCCGACAGCAGCAGCTTGCGCATGAAATCTCCAGGCTTGCAGTCTTTCAATGGATGAACAGCAGGGCCAGCACCAGCGGGATCAACAGCCCCAGCCCCACCATGGGCCAGGTGGCGGTGCGCTGGCCGGCATGCATTTGCAACAGCACCAGCCCCGTCAGCGAAAACACCAGACAGGCCACCGCGAACACATCCAGGAACCAGCTCCAGGCGGCGCCGGTATGGCGGCCCTTGTGCAGGTCGTTCAGGTAAGCCACCCAGCCGCGGTCGGTGCGTTCGTATTCGACGGCGCCGTCGGCCAGGTCGACGGACAGCCAGGCATCGCCGCCGGCGCGCGGCAGCGAGACATACAGTTCATCGGGCGACCACTCGGGCGCGCGGCCGGCCACCTGCACATCCAGTGCGCTATCCAGCCACCGGGCCACGGGCGCCGGCACGGCGGCATGCCCCGCGTCGCTGCTGGCGGCCTTGAGCTGGCCGAGCAGGGCGGGCGGCAACTGGGACTGGCGGATGGTTACAGTGGGGTTCGCATCGATCAGCGAGGCATTGTTCAGGGTCAGGCCGGTAACCGCGAACAGCAGCATGCCCAGCAGGCATAATGCTGAACTGATCCAGTGCCATTGATGCAGTGTCTTGAGCCAATAGGCCCGCCGACGCGAGGAAAGTTTGCCGTCCATGAGACATTACGGGTCAAGGCTGCGGATTCTATCATTTAAATGAGAATGAATCTCAAAAAATCATGACCCAGACACTGATCCCGCTCAACTTCCTCGCCGTGGCCATCGGCGCTGCGCTGGGCGCCTGCGCCCGCTGGCTGGCGGGGCTGTGGCTGAATTCCTCGGCATGGCCCTGGGGCACGCTGCTGGTCAACCTGGCGGGCGGCTACCTGATCGGGCTGGCGCTGGCTGTGCTGCTGGCGCATCCCGAGTGGCCGCAATGGATCCGCCTGGCGGCGGTCACGGGCTTCCTGGGGGGGTTGACCACGTTCTCGACTTTTTCCGCCGAAACCGTGGGCATGCTGGAACGCGGGGCCTATGGGTCCGCGCTGGGTTATGCGGCCGTCAGTCTGCTGGGGTCGCTGGCGTTGACGGCGCTGGGCCTGGCCAGCGCGCATGCGCTGCGCTGAAAACCGCCCGCGCGGGCCTTATCGGCCCAGTTGCGCCAGCAATACCCGCGCGGCCTGCAGGCCGCTACGCACCGCGCCCTCCAGCACGCCCGGGTAACCCGTATCGGTCCAGTCGCCGGCCAGCGCCAGAGTGGCCCACGGCGTGGTGTTCAAGGGCCGCACCAGCCCGGGCACGGCGGCGAACGTGGCGCGCTTTTCGATGAACAGTTCCGCGGCCTGCACCGCTGGCATGGGCGGCAGCCGCGCCGGATGGCGCGCGGCCTGCCCGGCCACCTGGGCGGTCAGCGCGGCGATGGCCGCGGCGCGGTCGGTCTCGGCCAGGCCGCGCGCAGCGCTGGTCACGACCGCCAGTTCGCTGCCGGGGCCGCGGCCGGTCAGCCGCGAACGGTCGAATACCCATTGGCCCACGTGGCCGCGCGCCGCGTCTTCGCGCAGCAGCATCATGGGCTCGGGCAGGGGCCAGGGGGCCGCCAGGCGCAGATTCAGGGTGCCGATGGGCAGGTAGTCGAAGGCCTGCAGGGCTTTCAGCAGGCCCGGCGTGCCGGCTTCGCGCAGGGCATTGCCCAGCAGGCGGGCAGCCACCGAGGGCGGCACCGCCAGCACCGCGGCATCGAAGCGTTCACGGTTCACGTCCACGCCCCGAGCCGAGGGCGCCAGCTGCCGCACGGTATCGCCGTAGCGCATGTTGGCCCGCAAGGCCACGGCGTCGGGCCACAGCGCCGACAGGTCGACACAGGGCAGCAGCAGGTCGCTGTCGTGGCGGCTGCCGGCCAGGCTGTCGCGCAGGATGCGCGCATACAGTACGGCGCCGGCCTCGGCCGGCGGCGTGTTCAGGGCGGCCAGGCACAGCGGTTCCCATACCAGGCGGACCAGCGTGCCGGGCTGCCGGTAGTGGCTTAGCAACTGCGCAACGGTCCAGTCGCGCGGCGGCAGCCACCCGCTGTTCTTCAGCCCGCGCATCATGCGCAGGGCGTCCATGCGTTCGCGCCACGTCAACCCGCGCGCGGTGACCAGCGCCGCCAGGGCGTGCCAGGGGGCGGGCAGGGCGGGCGCAGACAGGCGGAAGCTGCCATCCAGGCTGGCCAGCCGCAGCGATCGCCGCATCAGCAGCGCGGCCGGGTTGCGGCCTACGCGGCGCATCAGCGCCAGGGTCTGGTCGTAGGCGCCCAGCAGGATGTGCTGGCCATTGTCGAGCTGCGCGCCGAATTCGGGATGCACCACGCGCCGCGCCCGTCCGCCCGGCGTACGGCCGGCTTCGAATACCGTGACCTGGGCGTCGGCCTCGCGCAACGCGGCGCAGGCGGCCAGGCCGGCCCAGCCGGCGCCGATAATGGCGACTTTCATCGCGCCAGGCGGCGCACCAGGCCGCGGCCGCCGCCCACCCAGGTCTTCCAGGCCAGCAACAGCTTGCGCAACGGCGTCAACGAAATGCGTTGATGCAGCACCTGCCAGTTGTCGCGTTCGATCTCGTCGAGCAGGGCGTGATAAATGGCCGCCATCATCAGGCCCGGGCGCTGCGCACGCCGGTCGGATTCGGGCAGGCTGGCCATGGCCTCGCCGTATAGCTGGCGGGCGCGCTCGGTCTGGAACTGCATCAATGCGGTAAAACGATCGGAATACGTGCCGTTCAGGATCTCGGCGGCCTTGACGTCGAAGCGCTGCAGTTCGTCCACGGGCAGGTAGATGCGGCCGCGCCGCGCATCGTCGCCGACGTCGCGGATGATGTTGGTCAACTGGAACGCCAGCCCCAGCTTGCCGGCATATTCCAGGGTGCGCGGATCGGCATAGCCGAACACGCCGGCCGACAGTTCGCCCACCACGCCGGCGGCGTGCCAACAGTATTTGCGCAGGCCCGGCCAGTCCAGGTAGCGGGTCTGGTCCAGGTCCATTTCCATGCCGTCGATCACCGCCTGCATGCGGTCGCGCGAAATCCCGCAGGGTTCCACGTGCGGCTGCAGCGCGCGCATTACCGGGTGCTCGGCATGGCCGGTAAACAGCTGGTCGACCTGCGTACGCCACCAGGCCAGCTTGATGCGCGCCACCGACGGGTCGGAGCATTCGTCGACCACGTCGTCCACTTCGCGGCAGAACGCATACAGCGCGGTGATGGCGCGGCGGCGCTCGGGGGGCAGGAACAGGAACGAATAGTAAAAACTCGAGCCGCTTTTGGCGGCCTTTTCCTGGCAGTAATCGTCAGGCGTCATAAATAAGGTGAGTATTCCTCGGTTTTTCCATCACGCGGCGGGCTAGATGCCCCGCCACAAGACGATGGGCCAGTCGCGCGCGCGCAGTACGGGGCGATTCAGGAAGACGTCATAGCCGTTGCGCTCGATGCGTTCCAGGATCCGCAGCCCGCCCTGCACGACCATGCGCAATTCCAGGCCGATGCGGCCGGGCAGGCGGCGCGCCAGCGGAGCGCCAGAGTGTAGCAGCGCCCGCGTGCGCGCGATCTGGAAGGCCATCAGCGCGCGCCACGCCGGCGTCAGGCGGCAGGCGGCCAGGTCGTCTTCAGTGACGCCATGGCGCTGCATGTCGGCGCGCGGCAGGTATATGCGCTGCTTGCGCCAGTCTATCCGCACATCTTGCCAGAAATTGACGAGCTGCAGGCCGGTGCAGATGGCGTCGGCCTCGGCCAGGTTGCCGGGCGTGGCGGCATCGTAAAGATGCAGCATCAGGCGGCCCACCGGGTTGGCCGAGCGGGCGCAGTAGTCGAGCAGCGCCGCGTAGTCATCGTAGCGCTTGACGGTCACATCCTGCTCGAAGGCCGACAACAGGTCGAAAAATGGGGCGATGGGCAGTTGGTGGCGCGCGATGGTGCGCGCCAGTGGCGCGAAAATGGGCGCCAGTTCGGGCGCGGCCTCGGGCAGGCTGCCCGGCTTGGCGCCGATGCGGTGCAATTCGGCGCGGAAGGCGGCCAGGCCGGCCAGGCGCTGGGCATCGCTGGCATGGCCTTCGTCGGCGATATCGTCGGCCGCGCGCGCATAGCGGTAGATATCGGTGACCGGGCCGCGCAGCCGGCGTGGCAGCAGCAGCGAGGCCACCGGGAAATTTTCGTAATGATCGACAGCCATAAACGGTGCATGCAGCGGCCCCATGGCCGCGGTACGGGTATTTTAGTTGCGCTAGTTTTTGCGCGCGCGGCGGCATCGCCGGCGCCGGAGCAGATCAGTTAGACTAGGCGCCACAGGATTGCTTCCATGCCACGCCCCATTCACGCTTCGATTTCGCATGCCGCGCTAGGCCACAACCTGGATGTCGTGCGCCGCCATCTCGACCAGGCGGCCCGGGCGGCCGCGGGCAGGCCGCCCTCGATCTGGGCGGTCATCAAGGCCAATGGCTACGGCCATGGCATCGAAACCGCCGTGGCCGGCTTTTCGGCCGCGCAAGGGCTGGCCATGCTCGATCTGGCCGAGGCCGTGCGCTGCCGCGAAGCCGGGTGGGGCGGCCCCATCCTGCTGCTCGAAGGTTTCTTCCAGCCGGCCGATCTCGAACTGGTCGACCGATACCATCTCAGCGCCACCGTGCACACGCGCGAACAGCTCGACATGCTGGCGCAGGCCCGGCTGTCGCGGCGCGTGGACATCATGCTCAAGCTCAACAGCGGCATGAACCGCCTGGGCTTCAGCCCCGACGCCTACGGCAGCGCGCATGCGCGCGCCTTGCAGCTGCGCGAGCAGGGCGCGGTGGGAGCCATCGGCAAAATGACGCACTTCGCCTGTGCCGACGGCGCGCCGGGCGTGGCCACGCAGATGCAGCTGTTCCAGTCCGTCACGCAGGGCCTGGGCGACGGCCCGGTCAGCGTGTGCAATTCGGCGGCCACGCTGCGCTACCCCGAGATCGCCGTGGCGCACGGCGCGCAGGCGCACTGGGTGCGGCCCGGCATCTGCCTGTACGGCGCGTCGCCGTTTTCCGATGCCGACGCCGCCAGCTTCGGCCTGCGGCCCGCCATGTCGCTGCGTTCGCAGATCATCGGCGTGCAAGACCTGCCCATCGGCGCCGAAGTCGGATACGGCGCCACCTTCCGCGCCGAACGCCCCATGCGGGTCGGCGTGGTGGCCTGTGGGTATGCCGACGGCTACCCGCGCCACGCCGGCACCGGCACGCCCGTTGTAGTGGGCGGCGTGCGCACCCGTCTGGTGGGACGTGTGTCCATGGATATGCTCATGGTCGATCTCGACCCTGTTCCGGCGGCGGGCATCGGCACCCCGGTCTCGTTGTGGGGCCAGGACGGCCCTTCGGTCGACGAAGTCGCCCAGGCTGCCGGTACTATCGGCTATGAATTGCTGTGCGCGCTGGCCCCCCGGGTGCCGGTCAAGCGCGACCTCTGATCATTTTTTAGCGAGGAATCCCATGAAGGACAAATGCGTGCTGGTAACGGGCGCCACCAAAGGTATCGGCTGGGCGCTGACCCAGAAGCTGGCCGACCTCGGCTGTCATGTCGTGGGCATCGCTCGCAATACCGACCACATCGATTTCCCGGGCTACCTGTATGCCTGCGACCTGGCCGACGCCGGCCGCACCGACGATGTGCTGCGCGAAATTCGCGAGAAATTCCCGGTCGATGCCATTGTCAACAATGTCGGCGTCGTGCGGCCCCAGCCGCTGGGCGAAATCGACCTGGCCTCTCTGTACAGCGTCATGGACCTGAACGTGCGTGTGGCCGTGCAGGTCACCCAGGCTTTCGTCGAGTCCATGAAAGTGCGGCGCACCGGGCGCATCGTCAATGTGTCCAGCCGCGTCATTCACGGGGGGCACGAACGTACCAGCTATTCGGCCGCCAAAAGCGCCCTGATCGGCTGCACCCGCACCTGGGCACTCGAGCTGGCCGAATACGGCGTCACCGTCAATGCCGTGGCGCCGGGCCCGATCGAAACCGAACTGTTCCGCGTGGCCCAGCCGGCCGGCAGCGACGGCGAAAAACGCGCGCTGGCGTCCATTCCCATGAAGCGCCTGGGCACGCCTGCCGAAGTAGCCGCCGCCATTGCTTTCCTGTTGTCGGACGAGGCTGGTTTTATTACTGGCCAGGTGCTGGGCGTGGACGGCGGCGGCAGCCTGGCAGGGCGCTGAAGCGTCCGGCCCCGGCGTCATTTACCGGGCGGGCGGCAGCAGCGCTCGCAGGTCGGGCGGCAGAGCTGCGTCAGGCGCATCGCGCTGCAAATCCTGCAGGGCCTGCAGCGCGGCATCGCGCTGGCCTTCCTGCAGCAGTTCACGGATATGTTCAATGCGCGCATCCGTTTTGGCGAGCGCGCTTGCTTTGGTGTCGGCGCCGGGCGGCGGCGCCGGCATGGCGTCCGCGGCGGCATCGGGCTGGGCATGGTATTGATGCGCGCGCGGTTCCGCCTGTGCCGGCGCGGCCTGTCCCGCCTGCGGGGCCGGCGCGTAGCGGCGCAGCGCGGCCGGCGCTTCGGGCCGGGCAGGCGCCGCGGAGGGCGGCGGCATTGCCTGCGGCGGACGCGCCAGTTCGGCGTTCACCGGCGGCGCATCGGCCAGGCCGGCCACGTCCGGATCCCGGAAATCGGTCAGCAGGAACAGGCCTGCAGTCAGCACAATCGACGCGGCCACGCCCCAGCCGGGATGCCATAGCCGGCGCTGGCGCTGCACCCGGCGGTCGGCTGCCGCGGCGCGCGCGGCCGCGTCATGCACCGCGGCGTCCAGGGCCGGGCCCGGCTCGGCGCGCGGCAGCGTGCGATACAGGGCGCGCAGGTCCAGGTCGTCGTCTTCGTCGTGGGGGGGGCGGGGATGGGCCGTCATGCTTTCAGGGCCTCACGGATGCGCTGCGTGGCATAGCGCAGGCGCGATTTCACGGTTTCGCGCGGCGCGCCGGTGACATCGGCGATTTCTTCCAGGCTCAGGTCGTGTTCCAGCCGCAGCAGTATGGCATGGCGCTGCTCGTGCGGCAGGCTTTCGATCGCAAGCTGCAGGCGCCGCCGGGTCTGGAAATCCGACAGCTGTTGCTCGGGCTGCTCGTGCTCGGCCGCCGCCAGGGTTGCCAGCGCGGCTTCGGTTTCCTGCGGGCCGGCCTGCGAAGGCTGGCGCCGATAGGTGTCGATGATCAGATTATGCGCGATCTGCAGCAGCCAGGTGGTGAACCTGGCGCGCGGCTGCCAGCGGGCGCGGGCGTCGATCACGCGGCTCCAGGTTTCCTGGAAAATGTCGTCGGCCTGGTGCGCGTTGCGGGTGCTGCGCAGAATGTAGCGATACAGGCCGGCGCGGTGGCGCGCGTACAAGGCGTCGAACGCCGCCAGGTTGCCGGCGCCGTAGGCCTGCATCAGGGTTTCGTCATCGGCGCCCGGGATGTCCATGGCGGCCGAGTGTATCCGTTCGGCCGCGCTCGCGCATCCGCCGGGCGCCAGCACGGCGCCCGGCACAGGCGCCGCCATGCTCATGGCGCGGCGGGCGTGCCCAGGCCGGCGGCCATGTCCACCAGGGCCGCCAGTTCGGCGTTCAGGCCGTGCGGGTCCTGGCCGCGCGCGCCGCGCGCCAGGGCGCTGATCTGGGCCGGCGTATAGCCGTCCAGGTATTTGCCGCCGCGCAGCCACTGCGCAAAGGCCGCGGCCGCCGCCGCGCGCCGCATGCCATCCGAGCCGGCCGCCGGCGCGTCTACCCGCTTTACGGCCTGTTCCACCAGCTGGCTGTTCGTGGCGCCAGGCAGTTTGTAGCGCACCCGCACGAACGCCAGCTCGCCGCCCGGCTCGGCCGCGGCGGCGGGCTGGCCATAGCGCAGCGGGTCCAGCCGTGCGCCGGCAGCGCCCGCCGGGGTGATCTCGTACAGCGCCGTCACGTTCGCGCCCGCGCCGATCTCGCCGGCATCGACGCGGTCGTTGTTGAAATCCTCGCGCGCCAGGGCGCGCTTCTCGTAGCCGATCAGGCGGTATTCGGCTACCGCGGCGGGGTTGAATTCCACCTGTATCTTCACGTCGCGGGCAATGGTCAACAGGGTGGAAGACATTTGCGCGGCCAGCACCTTGCGCGCTTCGCGCAGGCTGTCCAGGTAGTGGTAGCTGCCGTTGCCCGCATCGGCCAGCTGCACGGCCAGCGCGTCGTTGAAATTGCCGCCGCCCACGCCCAGCGTGGTCAGCGCAATGCCGCCCTGGCGCTGGCGGGCGATCTTGTCTTTCAGGTTTTCCAGGTCGGTGGCGCCCACGTTGAAATCGCCGTCGCTGGCCAGCAGGATACGGTTTACGCCGCCTTTCACGAAGCCCTTGGCGGCCTGCGCGTAGGCCAGGTCCAGGCCGGCGCCGCCGTTGGTCGAGCCCGTGGCGCGCAGCCCATCGATAGCGGCGTTGATACGCGCTTTCTGGTCCCCGGGGGTCGAGTCCAGCGCTATCGACGCCTGGCCGGCATAGGTGACGATGGCCACCCGGTCTTGCGGCCGCAATTGCGCCACCAGCTGCTTCAGTGCGCCCTTGATCAGCGGCAGCTTGTCACGGTCGGCCATCGAGCCGGACGTGTCCACCAGGAACACTAGGTTGGCCGCGGGAATGTCCTGCGGCGCTACCCGGTAACCCTGGATGCCGATCTTCAGCAGCTGGCGCGCCGGGTTCCACGGCGCGGCCGACAGCTCGGTGACAATGCTGAACGGCTGCTTTCGTGAATCGGGCGCGGCATAGCCATAGTCGAAATAATTGATGAACTCTTCCGCGCGCACGGCGTCGGCCGGCGGCAAGCGGCCTTCGTTCAACAGACGGCGCACGTTGGTGTACGAGCCCGTGTCGACATCTACGCCGAAGGTCGAGACCGGCTGTTCTTGCGCAGCCAGCACCGGGTTGTCGCGGTAGCGCGCGTAGTTGTCGCGGTCTTCGGCTTGCGGCGGCACGTGGCCGCCAGAGGGCGCCGGCAGTATCGAGGCGGAGGCCGGCCGCGCCATGTAGGACTGGGGCGCATATTGCTGGCGCAGCGCGGGGCTGGCGTGCGCCTTGGCGGCAGCCGCATCTGCCTCGGCGGCCTGGCGGGCCGGGGGCGGCGGCACGATGCCGGCGTTGCCGGCCGTGGATCCGGTCTGGGCGGCATCCGCCGGGTTGTCGTGCGGCGGGGGCGAGCATGCCGCCAGCAGGGCGGCGGCCAGGGCGGTGCAGATCAGGCGGGCCGGGTGTTGGTTCGGGTTCATGGTGCGGGTCCTTGTCTGGGGATCGTTCCGGTTAAACGCGGCGCCGCGCCAAAAGGGGTTGAAATCGGCCGGCGGTTTTGCAAGAAAACGTATCCGCGCCCGAACGGCGCGCGCGGTCCGCGGCCGCTTGCCCATTGCCGGTAAACTTGCGCCATGGCCAAGCCCCGAACCGTCTATGTCTGCGCCGAATGCGGCGGAACCAGTCCCAAATGGCAGGGCAAATGCCCTCATTGCGCCGCCTGGAACACCCTGGAAGAAACCGTCGAATCCGCCAGTCCGGCCGCCGCCGCGCACCGCTATGCGCCGCTGGCCAGTTCCAGCCCCGTGCGCAGCCTGGCCGATATCGAAGCCCGTGAAACGCCGCGCCAGCCCACCGGGCTCGACGAGTTCGACCGCGTGCTGGGTGGCGGCCTGGTGGCGGGGGCGGTGGTGCTCATCGGCGGCGATCCCGGCATCGGCAAGTCCACGCTGCTGCTGCAGGCCCTGGCCACCATGTCGGCCCACAGCCGCGTGCTGTATGTCACCGGCGAAGAATCCGCCGAGCAGGTCGCGCTGCGCGCCCGCCGCCTGGGCCTGCAGACCGGTAAGGTGAACCTGCTGGCCGAGATCCGCCTGGAAGCCATTCAGGCGGCCGTGTCCGAGCAGCAGCCGGCGGTGGCGGTCATCGATTCCATCCAGACGCTGTACAGCAGCGAACTCACCGCGGCGCCCGGCTCGGTGTCGCAGGTGCGCGAATGCGCGGCCCAACTGACACGGCTGGCCAAGCAGACCGGCATCGCCATCGTGATGATCGGCCATGTCACCAAAGACGGCGCGCTGGCCGGGCCGCGCGTGCTCGAGCACATCGTCGATACGGTGTTGTATTTCGAGGGCGACACTCATTCGTCGTTCCGCCTGGTGCGGGCATTCAAGAACCGTTTCGGCGCCGTCAACGAACTGGGCGTGTTCGCCATGACCGACCGTGGCCTGCGCGGCGTGGCCAATCCGTCGGCGCTGTTCCTGTCTCAGCACGACCAGCAAGTGTCGGGGTCGTGCGTCATGGCTACGCAAGAGGGCACGCGCCCGCTGCTGGTCGAGATCCAGGCGCTGGTCGACAGCTCGCACGCGCCCAATCCCAAGCGCCTGACCGTGGGCCTGGAAGGCAACCGGCTGGCCATGCTGCTGGCGGTGCTGCACCGGCACGCCGGGGTGTCCACCTACGACCAGGATGTCTTCGTCAACGCGGTGGGCGGGGTGCGCATCACCGAACCCGCCGCCGACCTGCCGGTATTGCTGGCCATCATGTCGTCGCTGCGCGACCGGCCCCTGCCGCGCGGGCTGATCGCCTTTGGCGAAGTCGGCCTGGCCGGCGAAATCCGCCCGGCGCCGCGCGGGCAAGAGCGCTTGCGCGAAGCCGCCAAGCTGGGCTTCAGCACGGCGCTCATCCCCAAGGCCAACGCCCCGCGCCAGCCCATCGAGGGGCTGGATATCTGGGCGGTGGACCGCCTGGATGCCGCCCTGGACAAGCTGCGATGAGCGGCGCGAGAAACACCCGGGCACCTGTTTTCAGAACATGAGCATCATCAAGGAGCATCAGGCATGACCCTGTGGATTGTCACGGGCATCTGCCTGGTATGCGGCGCGCTGATCGGATTCCTGGGCGGGGTGCTGGGCATCGGCGGCGGGCTGATCGCCATTCCCGCGCTGGTGCTGCTGATGGACATGTCGCAGCAGCTGGCGCAGGGCACGGCGCTGATCATGGTGCTGCCCACCATTGTCATGGCGGTGCGCAAGTACAACCAGCAAGCCCGCATCGACCGCCCGGCGGCTATCTCGGGCGCCATCGGCGCCGTGCTGTTCACCTGGGTGGGCGCGCGGCTGGCGCTGGGCATCCCGTCGGGCACGCTGCGCCTGAGCTTCGCGGTGTTCCTGTTTTTCGTGGCGGTGTTCTATGTTTACAAGATCGCGCGCCCGCCGCGCCCGGCCGGCGCGGGGCGGGCTCGGCCGGCACGTCCCGCGCCGGCTTTCACGCGCGGGCGCGCCGCCCTGCTGGGCGTGGCCAGCGGCACGCTGGGCGGGTTCTTCGGCGTGGGCGGGGCCATCATGGCGGTGCCCATCCTGACTTCTGTGTTCCGGCTGCCCCAGACCTCGGCCCAGGCGCTGGCGCTGACCATGATCATCCCGGGCTCGACCATCGCGCTGGCCACCTATAGCTGGGCGGGCCAGGCCAATTGGTGGATCGGCCTGCCGCTGGCGGCGGGCAGCTTGCTGTTCGTGCCGGTGGGCGTGCGTGTAGCCTACCGGCTGCCCGAGCGCAAGCTGCGCGCCTGCTTCGCGGCCATGCTGTTCGCAACCGTGCTGCTGCTGATTTTCGAAGCCTGAATCGTCGAGACACCTGCAGCTTAGGTGTCAGTGTTTCACCGCGCATTGCGCGACCCGCCCGGAATGAAAGCAGGTGCAGCCCGATCGGGGACGCCGCGGATCCGGCTTTGCCGGTCCGCCAGCGTCGCCCCCTTGAGGGGGATGAGCCCGGACAGGGAACAGTCCTTGAGGACTGTTCCATGCCTGGCGAATCCGAGCGGCCTGCCAGCCGCGAGGTGGAACGCGCGCAGCGCTTCGGGGGTGGGACTTTCACTTCAGACACCGGATATTGAGCCACCCGCCCAATCATGACAGTCCGTTAGCGCCCGCAAAACTTTCCGGTATCCGTGAACCTTCCGGGGTGAATGCTTTCCAATAAAACCGGGCATTCTGTCCGGCTTGTTTCAGGAGCACCCCATGACCACACCCGCCCGTATCGCCGCTTTTCTTTCCACGTCGGCGTTGTGCCTGGGCTTGGCCAGCGGCCCGGTTCATGCCGAACAGCGCGAGGCCGACGGCCAGCGCGAAGCGCACACCCTGACGCGCGACCGCGAGCCGGCCGTTCGCGAATCCTCCTCCGGCAGCGCCGAAGCCGCCCGCCCGGCCGAAGGCGCCGCTGCGCAAGCCGGTCAGCGTCCCCGCAAGCGGTAGCCGCGCACGATCTTCCAGTACCACGCATGTAGCAGCAGGGTCGACAGCCCCAGGCCGATCATGGCCATCAGCCACATGGTGCCGGCGCCCACGGGTGAGTCCGGAATCACCAGCATGCGCAGCCAGTCCAGCCCGCCGCGGCCGGGGCCGAAGCCCAGCCACCAGCCGCCCAGCAGGCCTACGCCGGCCAGCGCCACGATCTGCAGCAGCAGCGGTACTACGGCTACCTTATAGGCGCGCAGCACGTACGAATTGATGCACTGCATCGAATCGCACAAGTGGAACAGCGGAATCATGGCCAGCAGCGCGCCAGCCACCGCCGCCACCCGCGCATCGTCGGTATAGGCCGCCAGGATCAGCGGGCGGCCGGCCAGCAGCGCCGCCGCGGTCAGCAGCGCGCCCAGCAGGCCCAGCGCCATGCCTGCCAGGCCGGTGCGCTGCGCCACGCCGAATTGCCCCGCGCCGATGGCCTGAGCCGTCAGCGAGGCCGTGGCCACGCCCAGCGCCATCGGCATCATGTAGCACAGGGCCGCCAGGTTCGACATGATCTGGTGGCCGCCACTGACGTACGTGCCTTCGCGCGCCACCAGCAGCGCCATGAAAGTGAAGGCGGACACCTCCACCAGGTACGAGCCGCCCATCGGCAAGCCCAGCCGCAGCAGTTCTTTCTGCGCCTGCCACGACGGGCGTCCCAGCGTCAGGCCGAAGCGGTGGAAATAGCGGTCGTGCGTAATAAACCACAGGCCGACCATCAGGCCCGCCCAGAACACGATGGCGGTGGCCAGCCCGGCGCCGGCCGCGCCCAGGGCGGGCAGGCCGAAGTGGCCATAGATCAGCAGCCAGTTGAAAAACGCCTTGAAACCCACGCCGGCCAGGTTGATGGTCATTACCACCTTGGGGCGCGACACGGCGGTGCCCAGCGCGTAGATGGTGCGAAACAGCAGCGCGGCCGGCAGCGCCAGCGCCAGGGCGCGCAGATAGCCGGTGACTCGCTCGCGCACCTCCGGGGCGACATCGCCCGACAGCGACAGCCAGACATCCGGAAACATCATCAGCGCCGCGCCCACTACCGCAAGCCCCAGCGCCAGCCACACGCCCTGGCCCCAGGTGCGTCCCACCTCGGCCAGGCGGCCGGCGCCAAAATGCTGGGCCAGGATGGGAATCAGGGCATGCACCACGCCCATCAGGCCCACGAAGATCGTGATGTACACGGACATGGACAGCGACATGGCGGCCAGATCGGCCGCGCTGGCGTGGCCGGTCATGGCGGTGTCGAGCACGCCGAACGCGATGCCGGCCCACTGGCTGACCAGCACCGGCCAGGCCTGCCGGGCGATACCCAGCATCGCGGCGCCGAAGCCGCGCGCAGAAGGGGCGGGGCGGGTCATTGTGCCGGCGTGATACGCAGCAGCCGGAAGACTTCGTGCCGGTCGGCGCGGCGGCCGCCGCGCCACAATTCCTGGGCGCCTTCGCTATAGGCGGCCTCGCCGTCGCGCAGGCGCTCGCGGGTAGTCTGCTGCAATACCAGCGGGCATTTCGAGTCGTAGCTGAGCGTCAGGTTGTCGAAGATCAGCAGCGACGCGCGCTGGCCGCTGCCCACGCTCAGTCCGCGCACGCATTCGCCCGGCTGGCGGTATTGGGTCAGTGCGGCCGCCAGTTCCCCCGACATGTCGCGATAGCTGCGCGCGTAATCGACGGCAGGCTGCCAAAGCAGCACCAGCAGTATCCAGGTGGCGGTCAGGCCGCTGGCCGACAAGACCGTGCCGCGCCACAGCGCGGACGGGTGCGAACGCAGGCGCCATGCCACCAGCACCACCCAGGCCGCGGTGACCAGCACGGCCTGGGCGAACGCCACCCAGGAAATCACCGGCTCGTAGCCCGTGGTCTGGCGGGCGATGTTGCGGGAAATCTGCGCCGGCCAGCCGAAATGCAAGGCCACCCAGCCCAGCCAGGCGGTGGCGACGGTCAGCGAAAAGCACATGACCGCGAACCAGTCCAAGGTGTTGACCACGCCGCGCCGCAGGGTGGGCAGCGAGAAGGCGGCCAGGATGGAGCAGGGCACCGCCAGCAGGATGAACTCGGAATCGGTAGGCTCTTCCAGGAAGAACAGTTGCACGGCGGCAAAGGCCGCCAGCCCCAGCGGCAGCCAGATATGCGGTGCATACAGCCAGTCGCGCCAGCGCCACACGGCCAGCAGCGCCAACGGCCACGTGGGCCACAGGTACCAGGGCAGGTCGCGCAGGGTGCGCGCGGTGTCGGCCAGGCTGGGCCAGTCGAACGAAGCCGCGTTCCAGGTTTTCCAGTTGCTGATCCAGTAGTCGCTGGCCTGGGTGGCGGGTATCCACCAGGCCAGCATCAGCACCGCGGCCACGCCCGCGGCCAGCGGCAGCCAGCGGCGCCGCGCCCACAGAACGCTGCGCGGATGGAATGCCAGCGCGGCCCCCAGCATGATGGGCAGCGCGCCGACCCAGCCGCGCGTCAGGAAGCTGGCGGCCAGGGCGAAGCCCAGGGTGGCCGCGCCGGTGGCCGGACGGTCGAGCGTGCGCGCCAGGGAATAGAACGCCAGCGCCTGCCAGGCCATGATCGCCGGAACGACCGAGGTTTCGTGCGTGCGCTGCAGAATGCCCACTGTGGCCAGCAGCAGCAGCAGCGCGGCGTCGGCCAGCATGCGGCCGTAGTCGCGCGCCGCCGGCTCGCCGCCGAACGGCAGGGCCAGCGGCTGGGCCTCGGCGCGCCGGCCCACCAGGTAGGTGCCGTACCAGACACTGACGGTGGTAATGCCGAACCACAGCAAATTGGGCAGCCGCCCGGCGGGAATGTCGCCGATCAGCGGCCCGAATAGCCACATGCACAGCGCGCCGGCCCAGGTGATCAGCGGGCCTTCTTCGGCAAACGCCAGTTGCCCCACCTGCGGCAGCAGCCAGGTCACGCCGCCTTCCCGCACCGCCGTGATCATCGTGGCCAGGCCGACCGCATCGTCGGTCTTCCAGGGGTCGCGCATGAACAGGCCGGCCAGAATGTAGGCCAGCGACAGCCCCAGCAGCACCAGACGGGGCAATTTGGCAGTGGCCGAGATGGTCAGCCGGGCCGGGGTGGAACGCGTTGTAGAAGGCACGTGGCTAATGTAACCGAGCAGCGCGGGCCAGGGGCCCTGAAACGGGGATGGATGGGGCCGGCGCGGAAAAAAAAGCAGCCCGAAGGCTGCTTTCTTGCTGCGCCTTGCCGAGGGGCAAGTTTACGATGCCGATTTGACCGTGCCAGCCGTGCGGGCGAAGCGGGCGCGGAATTTTTCAACGCGGCCGGTTTCGACGATGCGGGTCTGGGCGCCCGTGTAGAAGGGGTGCGATTCGGACGTGACGTCGCACTTGAACAGCGGGTAGGTCTTGCCGTCGATGTCGATGGTTTCGCGCGTGTTGATGGTGGAGCGCGTCACGAACTTGTTGCCCGTTTGCACGTCCATGAACACCACTTCGCGGTATTCGGGGTGAATGCCTTCTTTCATGATGAATTCCGGTTCTTCCGGTCTGGCCGGGGGTTTGCGGGTCGCCAGCCGAACAGACCCGTTTTGCAACGCCGTTGCGCCGGCGCTATTGTGTCGGATCTGGCAGCCACGTATCCAGGAAGTAACCCCGCATTCTAGCATGGTTTTCTTGTTTTGCCATGGGCAGCATGCCGGGCCGGCGTGGGCGGCCCGGGCGCCTACAGGTCGGTGCGCAGCGCCCAGATTTCCGGAAACAGCACCACGTCGAGCATCTTGCGCAGGTAGGCGACGCCGGATGTGCCGCCAGTGCCGCGTTTGAAGCCGATGATGCGTTCCACCGTCGTCACGTGCCGGAAGCGCCACAGCCGGAACGCGTCTTCCAGGTCGGTGAGCTTTTCGCCCAGCTGGTACAGGTCCCAGTAGCGATCCGGCTGGCGGTAGACGGCCAGCCAGGCCGCCTCGACGGCCGGATCGGCCTGGTAGGGCCGGGTCCAGTCGCGGTCCAGGTGGCCGGCCGGCACGTCCAGGCCGTTGCGCGCCAGCAGGCGCAGCGATTCGTCGTACAGCGAGGGCGCCTGGAAGGCGGCCTGTACCGCAGCCAGCAGGTCGGCGCGGTGCGCGTGCGGCTTGAGCATGGCGGTATTCTTGTTGCCCAGCAGGAACTCGATCTGGCGGTACTGGTAGCTCTGGAAGCCGCTGGAGTGCGCCAGGTACGGGCGCAGCGCCGAATATTCGGGCGGTGTCATGGTGGCCAGCACGTCCCAGGCGTGGACCAGCTGTTCCATGATCTTGCTTACGCGTGCCAGCATCTTGAAGGCCGGCGGCAGCCGGTCCTGCGCCACGTGGGCGATGGCGGCGCGCAGTTCGTGCAGCATCAGCTTCATCCACAGTTCGCTGGTCTGGTGCTGCACGATGAACAGCATTTCGTTGTGTTCGGGCGACAGCGGATGCTGGGCGCCCAGTAGTTCATCCAGGTGCAGGTAGTCGCCGTAGGTCATGTCCCGGGCGTAGTCGAGCTGCGCCTTTTCATCGCGGACAATGTCTTCGGGGCGTTCGGGGGTGTTCATCGACGGTTTGCCTGATAGCGGGTGGCCGCCGCACGGGGCGGCGGCCCGGTTTGGGCGGATCAGCCCAGTTCGCGCAGAATGGCGCGCACCGGGCTGGCATCGGCCTGGGCCAGCGCCAGCGGAAGGGCGATCAGTTCGTAGTCGCCTTCGGTGACGTCATCGAGCAGCAGGTTTTCCAGTACGCGCATGTCGCGCCGCAGGATGACGTGGTGGCTGTCCAGGGTCTTGCTGGATGCGGGGTCGATGCTGGGCGTGTCCAGCCCGATCAGCATGACGCCGCGCTCGGCCAGCCATTCGATGGTGTGCGGCGCGTAGGCGCTGAAATCGTCGGTCCACCAGTCCAGCGCGGCATGCCGGGCGGTGCGCACCAGCACGCGCGGCGGCAGCCCGGCGGCCGCATGCCGCAGATGTTCGGGCAGGATCAGCGGCCCGCAGTCCAGGGCATGGATGACCCGGCACGGACCAAGAAAGGGCTCCAGCGGCACTGCGCCGATAGCGGTGGCGCCGTTGCAATAGTGCAGCGGCGCATCGGCGTGCGCGCCGATGTGCGGCGACAGGCGGATTTCGCTGACATTGACCGGGCAGTCCGGCGTCAGCGACCATTTCCAGTGCTGCTGGTACGGCGTGTCGCCCGGAAACACCGGCGACGCGGCCGATACCGGCGGAGAAATATCCCACAGGCGCTTCATGGATGGGGCGGCCGGGCGGCGGTTGGTCGGTTCGGGCATCCAGTCTAACGAAATTGCCGCCGGCCTGCTGCCCGGCATGCGACGCTACAGCATGCCCAGTTCGGCCATGGACACCACCGTGTCGCCGGCCACGATCAGGTGGTCGACCAGCCGGATGTCCACCAGCGCCAGCGCCTGCTTCATGTGGCGGCTGAAATCGCGGTCGGCCTGGCTGGGCTGCGCCGTGCCCGACGGGTGGTTGTGGGCCAGGATCAGGGCTGCCGCATGGTGGCGCAGGGCTTCGCGCACGACTTCGCGCGGGTACACCGAGGCCTGGGCCAGGGTGCCGCGCGCCAGTTCGCCGCTGGCGATCAGGTTGAGCTGGTTGTCCAGGTACAGCGCCAGGCAGTGCTCGACGGCACGGTGCGCCAGGGCGGTCTTGAAGTAACCCTTGACGCTGCCGGGTTCGGACAGCTTGTGCAGCCGCATCAGTTGTTCTTCGGCGGCGCGGCGCGCCAGTTCCAGGATGGCCGCCAGCGAACCGGCCTTGGCCGCGCCCAGCCCGGGCAGGGACATCAATTCCTGGGGTGAGGCGGCGAACAGGCCGCGCAGGCCGCCGTAGCGGTGCAGCAGCCGGCCGCCCATGTCAATGGCTGTGCAGCCCCGGGTGCCGGTGCGCAGGGCCAGCGCCAGCAGTTCGGCGTCGCGCAGCGAGGCCGGGCCGTGGCGCAGCAGGCGTTCGCGGGGGCGTTCATGGGGCGGCAGGTCTTCGGGCAGCGGCATGGGGCGGCGTGGAAATGACGGGCCATCAACGATGCCGCAGTCCGGTTGCCGGCGGCCCGTTTGTGAATGGTTTTGCCCATAGGCAGTTGTACGCAGGGGCGGGCCGGGGCGCGTTTCCGCCGGCGCCGGCCAAGACGTTCTAAAATCAGGGGCTACCGCCACTTTTTTACGGTGAACCATCTTGAGCAGCACCGCCGCCGAACAGGCCGCCACCCCCGTCCGCGCCGACTCCTACCTGACCCTGCACTATCGCATCGTGCTGGCCTCCGGCCCCGGGCAGGACTCGGTTTTCGCCGACACCTTCAGCGGCCGTCCCGCCACGCTGCAAATGGGGCAGGGGCAATGGGCCCCCGGTCTCGAGGCCGCGCTGCTGGGCCACACCGAAGGCGAGCATTTCAGCGCCACCCTCGAGCCGGCCCAGGCCTACGGCGACCGCAACCCCGAGCTCATCCAGAAGGTCACCCGCGCCATGCTGGCCGAGCACGCCGGCGCCGATGCCACCTTCGAGCCCGGCGACCTGGTCGAGTTCACCGCGCCCAACGGGGCGCGCTATTCGGGCGTGCTCAAGCAAATCGAGCCCGAATGGGCCTTGTTCGATTTCAACCATCCTCTGGCCGGCACCACGCTGCGCGTCGATGTCCACCTGCTGGGGGTGCTGTAATGGCTGGTCCGGTTACCGCCGCCGATGCCCAAGTCGTGCTGGCCCAGCCGCGCGGCTTCTGTGCCGGCGTCGACCGGGCCATCGACATCGTCGAGCGCGCCCTCGAACTGCACGGCGCGCCCATCTATGTGCGCCACGAAATCGTCCACAACCGCTACGTGGTCGAAGACCTGCGCGGCAAGGGCGCCATTTTCATCGACGAACTCGACCAGGCCCCGGCCGGGGCTATCGTGGTGTTTTCGGCGCATGGCGTATCCAAGGCGGTCCGGCAAGAAGCCGAGTCCCGCGGGCTGCAGGTCTTCGACGCCACCTGCCCGCTGGTCACCAAGGTGCACATCGAAGTCGCCCGCATGCGCGCCGCCGGCCGTGAAATCATCATGATCGGCCACAAGGGCCATCCCGAAGTCGAAGGCACGCTGGGCCAGGCCCAGGGCGGCATGTACCTGGTCGAAACCGTGGCCGACGTCGCCGGCCTGCAGGTGGCCGACCCGTCCAACCTGGCGTTCGTCACGCAAACCACGCTGTCGGTCGACGACGCCGCCGCCGTTTCGGCCGCGCTGCGCTCGCGGTTTCCCGACATTGTCGAACCCAAGAAAAGCGACATCTGCTACGCCACGCAAAACCGCCAGGACGCGGTCAAGATGCTGGCGCCTGATTGCGACCTGGTGCTGGTGGTGGGCAGCCCCAACAGTTCCAATTCCAACCGCCTGCGCGAAGTCGCCGAACGCATCGGCACCGATGCCTATCTGGTCGACGGCGCCGATGCCATCGATCCCGCCTGGCTGGCCGGCCGCCAGCGCATCGGCATCACTGCCGGCGCGTCGGCCCCCGAAGTGCTGGTGCAGCAAGTCGTGCAGCGCCTGAAAGAACTCGGCGCCGTGTCGGTGCGCACCATGCCCGGCCTGGAAGAAAGCGTGGCATTCCCCTTGCCCAAGGGCCTGTCGCGCAAGCCTGAGCCCGGCGCCGGCGCGGCGCGCTAGGTCGCGATCGGGCGCGCCGGCATCCCCCAAGGAGACTCCATGCAGTTGTACAGCTACTTTCGCAGTTCGGCCGCCTATCGCGTGCGCATCGCCCTGAACCTCAAGGGCATCCCCTACGAATATCTGGGCGTGCACTTGCTGAAAGACGGCGGGCAGCAGCTGTCAGATTCCTATCGCGCGCTCAATCCGGCCGCCCTGGTGCCCACCCTGATCGATGGCGACACCATCATCGGCCAGTCGCTGGCCATCATCGAATACCTGGACGAAACCCATCCGCAGCCCGCATTGCTGCCGGCCGATCCCGCCGGCCGCGCGCGCGTGCGCGCCATCGCCCTGGCCATCGCCTGCGACACCCATCCGCTGAACAACCTGCGCGTGCTCAAATACCTGAAGCGCACGCTGCAGGTCAGCGACGATGCCAAGAACGACTGGTACCGGCACTGGGTCCACCTGGGCCTGTCCGCGGTGGAATCCATGCTGGCCAATTCGCCCGCCACCGGGCGCTTCTGCCATGGCGACACGCCCACCCTGGCCGACCTCTGCCTGGTGCCGCAGGTGTACAACGCGCGCCGCTTCGATTGCGATCTTTCCGCCATGCCCACGCTGCTGCGCATCGATGCAGCCTGCCGCGAACTGCAGGCCTTCGATCTGGCCGAACCCGACAAGCAGCCCGACGCGGAATAGGGCGTGCATTTTCTAGCGGCAGCCGGCGCCTGGCCAGGATGCCCTGCCTGCGGGCCGATGCTTCGGCACTTTGTGCTGTCCGGCTTCTTTTCTGGCAACCGCCCGCGGTATCTGCAGCAAGCATCCATTGGCGCGCGCAACACAGCATTGGCGCGCGCAACACAGCCGAGCAATAAAAAAACCGCCACATGGGCGGTTTTCTTTGTTTCTTTAGCTTTTTGGCTCCCCGAGCTGGGCTCGAACCAGCGACCTGCGGATTAACAGTCCGTCGCTCTACCGACTGAGCTATCGGGGATCTGCTAAAGAAGCGAGATTATGGCGCATCTTTTTAGGTAATGCAAGTCGAGAGGGCGAATCTTTGTCTAGCATATAGGCCTTTGCCGCGGCATGCGTGCGGCAGGAAACTCTGATATGATCTCGGTCTTTCGCCGCGGCGCATTCAGGCGCGCGGCGCCAGTGCCGGGCACGCTTCATGTGCCTGCGCAAGCCGGCATAGCTCAGTTGGTAGAGCAGCGCATTCGTAATGCGAAGGTCGGGGGTTCGACTCCTCTTGCCGGCACCAGAATTCCTTTTTAAAGGCCAGCCTTCGGGCTGGCCTTTATCGTTTGTGCGAACATAAATCCGGGCGCTGTTCTTGCGTAGCGGTTCGTTCCCGGCAAACCCGCCGCACGAGTTGCCGCAACCAGCGATGTGCGGGTTCTGCGTCCAGGCGCGGATGCCACATCTGCGAAATCGTAATGGCCTGAGACGGGAAAGGCAGCTCGAATATCCGGAACCCTGCGCCATGTCCATCCGCGGATTGGGCGGGCAGGTACGAAGCAGGAAGCAGAGCGATCAGGTCTGATGCCATGGCCACGGCCAGTGCGGCAGGAAAGCCGGGCACGACGCTGGCTACTTTGCGGGCCAGGCCGATTTCGGCCAGCGCGTCGTCGACCGGACCGCGGAAGTTTCCCCGGCGCGAAGCGACCACATGTCCATACGAAACATAATGCCCTGCCGTGATCGCCGGCAGGGACAGCAAGGGGTGGCCGCTTCTGACCACGCCGACGAAACGATCGCGAAATAGAGCCTGCAAACGGATCTCCGGCCCCATGTCGGCGACCACGCCGATTTCCAGGTCGACCAGTCCTTCGCGAAGATAGCGGGAATGTTTTTCCATCTTGGGCGCGAAGCGCAGGCATACGTGCGGCGCGACGCCGGCTGTGGCGGCAATGAGCGTGGGGCCGAACGCCTCGACGAAACCTTCATTGGCCCGAATGGCGAAAACGCGGTCCAGAGCGGCCAGGTCCAGTTCGGAAGCCGCGGGCTGCAACAGCGCGCGGATTTCGAGCACCGAGTTGCGGGTGCGTTCGCGGATCGCCTGGGCATGCGGCGTCAGCACCATGTGGCGGCCCGCCCGCACCAGCAGAGGGTCGCCGATGACTTCGCGCAGCCGGCCGAGCGTGCGGCTCATTGCCGACGTGCTCAGGCCGGCGCGGCGCGCGGCGCCGGCCACGCTGCCCTCGGCCAGCAGCATGTCGAGCATCGTCAGCAGATTGAAGTCGGGTTCGGACATGGGGTGCAGAGCAATATATGGCGTGCCATGCAATATATAAGTGCAATCGGTGCGCCTTCCGCCTTGTTGTCGCCCTGATTATATTTTTTTGACGGGTTGAACGACAACGAGGAAAGAATCCATGGAATTGTTTACAGACCGGCCTGGCGACGAAGGGCTGCCAGGCCGTGAGCGCGCCGCCGTCATGGCGGCCCTGATGGCCGCAACCGTCATGGTGGTTTTCGACGGGTCAGTGATCAACATCGCGCTGCCGAAGATGGCCGGCATGCTGCAGGTGCCGCCGGCCGTGGCGGTGTGGTTCGCCAATGCCTATCTGCTGTCGGCGGCCATGACCCTGGCCATTTTCGCGGCGCTGTCCCGTCCGCTCGGGTTCCGGCGCCTGTTTCTGTTCGGCCTGGCGCTGTTCACTCTGGCGTCGGCCGGTTGCGCGCTGGCGCCCAATGCCTATGCGCTGATCGCCATGCGGGTGTTGCAGGGGCTGGGCGGGGCGGCGGTGGTCAGCATCGGGCCGGCCATCCTGCGCTCGGCATTTCCCGGTCGCCTGCTGGGACGCATTCTGGGCCTGAACGCGCTGCTGATCGCCGCCAGCACCGCCATTGCCCCCATCGTCGGCGGCACGCTGCTCGACATCTGGAGCTGGCGATGGCTATTCGCCCTGAATATCGTCCCTGGCGTAATGGCGCTGGCGGTCGCCATGCGGGCGCTTCCCAAGGTCCCTGCAGCCGTACGCGAATCCTTCGACATTCCGGGGGCACTGCTGTCTGCCATGCTAGTGGGGGCGCTGATCATGGCCGCCAACCATGCCGCCATGCCGGACGGCGGCTGGTATGCGTTGGCCGCGCTGTTTGCCGGTGCGGGATTCACATGGCGCATGCGGCGTGCCAGGCAGCCGCTGCTGCCTCCCGCCATCTTCGCGTCGGCCCGCTTTTCCCTGGCGGCGCTGATTTCGATGGCATCGTTCGTAGGGCAGGGTATGACTTTCGTAGCGCTTCCGTTCCTGTTCCAGAACGTGTACAGGTACAGCGCGTTTGAAACGGCGCTGTTGTTCACGCCGTGGCCAGCCGGTATCGTGCTGGCCGCTCCTCATGCCGGACGGCTTGCCGACCGATATTCGCCTGCCCTGATCTCCACTGCCGGCCTGTTCATGCTGACCGCCGGCCTGGTGTCGCTCGCCTTGCTGCCCGGCCATCCCCAGATCTGGGACATAGGCGTGCGCTGTTTGCTGTGCGGGGTCGGCTTCGGCTGCTTTCAAAGCCCCAATAACCGTGAAATGCTGTCGAACGTCGCGCGCGAGAACAGCGGCTACGCTTCGGGTGTGCTGGCCATTATGCGCACGTTCGGCCAATGCCTGGGCACGGCGCTGGTGGGCGTCCTGCTGGCCGTGTATGCGCGGGGTGGCACAGTTGCGCCGCAGCGGCACGCGGTGCAACTGAGCTTGTGGATCGCGGTGGCGGTAACGGCGCTCGCGGTGGGGCTCAGCCTGAGCCGGCTGCGCGCCACGCCTTACCGGCTGCCCCAGCCCTGAACCCTGTCCGCCCGCTCCCCCGCTCGCGCCGGGCATGCGGGGTCAGCGCCGGCGGATCAGGCGCGGTCCAGGAACAACGTCACCAGTATCGAACAGTCCCGCACGGCTTTCACGTGGTGTTGCACGCCCGGCGCCAGGTACACCAGCGTGCCGGGTTCCAGCCTCTGCGTCGTGCCGTGCGCGCCGAGTTCGGCCGCGCCTTCCAGGCACTGCAGGGTGATGGCGCTGGCGTCGATGCCGTGCGGGGGCAGCGTCTGCCCTGCCGGCAGTGCCAGACGCAGTATTTCCAATTGGTCGGATCGCACCAGCGCCCGCGAAGGCGTATGCTTCAGGGCCGGCCCCAGGGGCCGGATGTCGATGAGTTCGCCCGAGCGGGCATGATGCAGCGCCATGGGGTTTCCTTGGTCAGAATCGTGGCCGCGGCAAGGCTGTCCGCCGCAACCCTGTTACGCTTGACCGCCGCATTCGCCCGCGGCCTCCGATATGCAGAATGCTTCCGTCCAAGACAGCGGCGCCGATCGGCGCATTGGCGTCGTCGTGCTGACCGGCTTCCTGGGCAGCGGCAAGACCACGCTGCTGAACCGGCTGGTCAAGGATCCAGCCTATGCCGGGGCCGCGGTCATCGTCAATGAGTTCGGCGCGGTGGGGGTCGACCATCATTTGCTGCGGTATGCCGATGCCCGGGTCGCATTACTGGAAGGCGGCTGTATCTGCTGCACAGTCAGCGGCGGGCTGGTCGATACCCTGCGGGACTTGTTCATGATGGCGCTGCGGCGGCAGATCAAGCCCTTTCGCCGCGTCCTGATCGAAACCACCGGCCTGGCCACGCCGGCCGCGATTCTGTTCACCCTGCGCCACGAGCATTTCCTGGCCGAGCGCTACGTTCACCAAGGCACAATTACCGTGGTCGATGCCGTGCACGTGGCAGCACAACTGCAGGCCCAGCCGGAAGCTGCCCAGCAGGTCGCGCAGGCCGACCTCATCGTGTGCGCCAAGTCCGATCTCGTGACCGCCGGCACGCTGGCCGGAGCCCTGGATGCTGTTGCGCAAGTCAATCCCGGCGGGGCCGTGTGCGTGCAGCGGCTTGACGCGCCGCTCGACAGGCGGCTGCTGATGCGCGACCCTCTGCCGGTTCGTGCGGCGGGTGGGCAGTGGGGCGGCTGGCTGGGCGCGGATCGCCGCGCGCCGCGGGAAGGGCGCCATGGGCCGGTACGGCAGGTGGTAGTCGATCTGTCCGCGCCCATCAGCCGCGCCGTGTTCCTGACCGGCATGGCGCAGGTGCAGGATGCCTATCATCAAGGCTTGCTGCGCATCAAGGGCTTAATCGGGTTCCAGGGCGAAAACGCGCCCTGCGCCGTCCATGGCGTGCACCGCGACCTGTACCCGCCCGAGCCGCTGGCGGCCTGGCCTGACCGCGAGCGGCAGTCGCGCCTGGTGTTCATCGTGCGCGGCCTGGATCCCGTCGCTGTGGCCGAAGCCGCGCGGCGCGCCCTGCGCCAGCCCGCCTGAATCGCCCGGCACGGGTCGGCGGCTGGCGGGAAATACGGTATAAAACGTGCACTGCTGCCACAGAAAGAGACCATCATGGACCGCCTGAAAGCCATGCAGGTGTTCGTTGAAGTCGTCGACCGCGGCAGCCTGTCAGCCGCGGCGCAGCGGCTGGACATGTCCCGCGCCATGGTGTCGCGCTATCTGGCCGAACTCGAACAATGGGTCGGCGTCCGCCTGCTGCATCGCACCACGCGCCGCCTGAGCCTGACACCGGCAGGCGCAGACACGCTGCCGCGCTGCCGCCGCATGCTGGACCTGGTGGGCGATATGCGCGAAGCGGTGGCCACGCCCGACACCGAGCCGCGTGGCGAATTGCGCATCACCGTCAGCCTGTCGTTCGGCGTGGCCCAACTCGGCAGCGCCGTGGCCGATTTCGTGGCCCGCCATCCCGGGGCTTCGATCGATCTGCAACTGGTCGACCGCACGGTCAACCTGGTCGAAGAGCGCGTTGACCTGGCAGTGCGTATTACCAACGGACTCGACCCGAACCTGATCGCGCGCAAACTGGCGCCGTGCCGCTCGGTGGTCTGCGCCGCGCCGTCGTATCTGCAGGCGCACGGCTCGCCGGCGTGCCCCGAAGACTTGGCCAGGCACAATTGCCTGACTCATTCTCACTACGGAAAAAGCCTGTGGCGCTTCCGGCGCGATGGCGCCTGGGTCGATGTGCCGGTCAGCGGCAATATCACCGCCAACGATGTCATACTGTTGACCCGCACGGCTGTGCAGGGCAGCGGCATTGCCTTGCTGCCCACCTATCTGGCCGGCCCTGAACTGGCCGCGGGCCGGCTGGTTGCGCTGCTGCCCGCCACGCCGCCCGAGGAGCTAGGCATCTATGGCGTGTATGTCTCGCGGCGCCAGATGCCGCTGATCCTGCGGGTCATGCTGGATTTCCTGGCCGAGCGCTTCAGTCCGGCTCCCTGGGATACCTGGTCGTGACAACAATGCACGGCCCGGTCCATGGATGCGGGGCGATACTTTATCCTCAGGGGCATTACAGGTATAATCGTCCCACTGTCTTCATGAAGACCAACGTCGCCCCAATCCGTGCTGCCCAGACAGGCAGCCGTGGTGTCCACGGCACAATGTGCCGCACCACATAGTAGGCAGGGGCGCGGGCAGCACCGCAGCGGGTATCGCCGCGGCGGGTTTCCCGGCAGCGGGGGCCGCTACAGCGGTTTCAGGGCTGGCCAGGGGTTGCCGTGCGAAGTTGGCAGGCCGCCTGTGCGCCGGCCGTTCGTGGGGGCAGCATGGTCGTCCCATACGTCTAAGAATCGTCGGCCCAGCGTTGCCGCGAAGCCAGCCCGGCGTGATCCTGGCTTGGCGTGGTCGCTGTCCCGGGGCAAGGGGTATCCTGCGTCTCCGTCCTGTGTCCCGGTGCCAGGCGGTTCAGGTTCATTTTTAAGCAAATGCCGCCATGGCGGCGCTGCGCACTGATACGCGCGGCATTGTGCGAATGCAACGCGCCAGCATCCTGGTGCTGCCGTACAGCGCCGCGCCTGCAGGAAAACCGTGAACGCTACGCAAGCCCGTGTTACAGCATGGATATTCCCGCCCGTTGGGCAGGTTGGCGCGTGCCGCGCAAACGCCGCGGCTGTCGAAGGCGCTTGCGGCATGGCCGGCGCCGCCCAGCAAAAAGGCCCGGCAATGCGCCGGGCCTTCGGGTATTGGTTGCGGGGGCAGGATTTGAACCTACGACCTTCGGGTTATGAGCCCGACGAGCTGCCAGACTGCTCCACCCCGCGTCTGAGAAGAAAGATCTTATCCTTTTTTCAGAATTAGCGCAAATTAGCCCCTTTTTACAGACAGAAGATCGATGAACGATAGCGAGGCAACATGCGTACTGGAAACCGCGCTGCTATGCGCAAGCCAGCCGATGCAACTGGCCGAGATGCGCAAGCTGTTCGGCGATGATGCAGAGTTCGACAACGACAAGCTGCGCACCCTGTTGCAAGGCCTGCAGGGCCACTGGACCGAGCGGGGCATGGACCTGGTGCAACTGGCCTCCGGCTGGCGCTTCCAGAGCCGTCCGCAAATGCAGCGCTATCTCGAGCGCCTGAACCCGGAAAAGCCGCCCAAGTACTCGCGGGCCGTGATGGAAACGCTGGCCATCGTGGCCTGGCGCCAGCCTGTCACGCGCGGCGACATCGAAGACATCCGCGGCGTGACGGTATCTTCCCAGATCGTCAAAACGCTTGAAGACCGGGGCTGGATCGAAACCATCGGCCACCGCGATGCGCCCGGCCGGCCGGCCTTGTTCGGCACCACGCGCCAGTTCCTCGATGACCTGGGGCTGCGCGCGCTCGACGAGTTGCCGCCGCTCGACAGCGCGCAGGCCGCCGCCGCCCTGGAAGGCCTGGATCTGGGGGGCTCCGAAGTCACCCTGACGGCCGATGGCGAGGCGGGCGTGGCAGAGGCGGCCGGCGACGCGGCCGAGGGCGGCGAGCCGGCCGCCGAGGCGGTGCAGGCCGAGGCCGCGCAAGTCGGGGCGCCAGAAGTCCAGGCCGACCACATGCCCGTCGAGCCCGACATGCCGCCGCCCGCTCCCGATCACATTCCGCAGCCGGATTCGCCGCCCGAAGTCGAGCCGGCGGCGCCCGAACCTGAAATTACGCCGGCCGATCCCCAGCCCGAGGTCGAGCCGCCCACGCCGGAACCCGAGGTCGAGCCTCAAGTGCCTGATCCCGATGTCGAGCCGCCCGCGCCCGAGGTTCCGTCCACCTCCGATGAAGACCAGCCTGCCAAGGGCGGGCTGGCACAAGCTTGAAATCTGGAGCTGTCTCCGTGACAACGAATACAAAGATGCAAGAAGAAGAATTCCCTGTTCCCGATATCGCGGCTCGCGCCGCCCCCGCTGCGCCGGCCGCTGATAAAGCCATCGGTGCGGCGCCGGCAGCCGAAGCCGCTGGCGAGAACGCCGAGCCGGGCAATGGCCGCGGCCGCGGCCGCAAGCTGCGCACCCCGTTCCGCCGGCGGCGCGGCGATGCCGCCGCCGGCCCCGCCGGTTCGTCGGACGCCGCCGCCGGCGAGTCTGCCGCCGCCGCCGAGCCGGCCGATGCGCGCGGCGCCGAGCGCGAAGCCGACCAGGCGCTGTCCTACCTGGACCAGGCCGCCCGCAGTGAGCAGCGCCTGGGTAAGTACTTGAACAGCGACGCGGCCATGCCCAAGCTGCACAAAGTGCTGGCCGATGCCGGCGTCGGCTCGCGCCGCGAAATGGAAGAGCTGATCACCGCCGGGCGCGTGTCGGTCAATGGCGAGCCGGCCCATATCGGGCAGCGCGTCGCGCCGTCCGACCAGGTGCGCGTCAATGGCAAGCCCGTCGCCCGCCCCAATACCAAGAAGCCGCCGCGGGTCATTCTGTACCACAAGCCGGCCGGCGAAATCGTCAGCCACGACGATCCGGGCGGCCGGGCCAGCGTATTTGCCCGCCTGCCCAAGCTGCGCACCGGCAAATGGCTGTCGGTGGGGCGCCTGGATCTCAACACGGAAGGGCTGCTGATCTTCACCACGTCGGGCGACATGGCCAACCGCATCATGCATCCGCGCTACGGCACCGAGCGTGAATACGCAGTGCGCGTGCTGGGCGAAATGGATGAGGCCACCCGCAAGTCGCTGGTCGAGGGCATCGAACTCGAAGACGGCCAGGCCGCCTTCGGCGCGCTCGACTACCTGGGAGGCGACGGCAGCAACCGCTGGTACCGCGTCACGCTGCAGGAAGGCCGCAACCGCGAGGTGCGCCGCATGTTCGAGTCGGTGGGCGTTACCGTCAGCCGGCTCATTCGCACCCGTTTTGGCGACTTGGTGCTGCCGCGCACGCTGCGGCGCGGCCGCTGGGATGAACTCGATTCGTCCCTGGTCACGGCGCTGATGGTGCAGCTCGGCCTGCTGCGCGACGACGACGATGCCGACGGCGGCCGCAATGCCCGCCAGCCGCGTTCGCACGATAGCGCCTTGCCGCCGGGCTTCGGCACCATGGATCGCAATGGCATGAACGGCGCCCGCATCGGCCGCCGCGGCAAGCTGCAGGGCGGTGGTCTGGGCAGTGCGGGACACGTGGCCTCTTCGCCGTCCGATCCATTCGGCACCGGCCTGATGTTCAATGGCGGCTATGCCAACGGCCATCCGCTGGGCAAGGATGCCGGGCGAGGCAAGGGCGGCAAGCCTGGCGGCGCCAAAGCCGGCGGCAAGCCGGGGGGCGGTAGGCCGGGCGGTTCGAAGCCGGCCGGCGCCAAGGCTGGCGGCCCAAAACCCGCCAAAAACGCCAAGCCGCGCCGGCCCAAGGCGCAGTCGGCCGCTTCAGGCGGCCCGGCCGCCACGGCGGCAGGCATGCCCGGCACGGGTGCGCCACGCAAATCCGGCTCTGGCCGGCCAGGCAAGCCCGGGAACCCTGGCGGCGCGCGCGGCGGCCAGCCGGCGCGTTCCAGCCCCAAATCGCAAGGGGGCAAGTCCCGGCCGCAGCGCAGCAGTCCGCGCGGTGATGATTGGCAGCCCAAGAGCGCCTCGGCCCACGAGTCGCGCCTGGGTTTCCTGGGCGGCAGCCGGGGGCGCGGCGGCCGCTGAGCGGTGCCGCCGGCAGGCGCGCCGCACCAGTCTGGTGCCTAGGCCGTAAACCCGCGACGTAGCAGGCAATTTGCGCGGTTATCTGGTAAAATTGCTGGTTTTCATGGCGCGGGTGTTCGTGCTTGGGTTGGCCAATGCGGTGCGTTGGCGAACGCAGGCCGGTAATTTCTTACACGCCAGATGCTGCGGGGCAGGGGGTTGGCGATTTGCCGGCCGCCGGGTTGCCCGGCAGCAGTCCAGGGCCAGGAAGGCCGGATGGGCTGCCTGTACTGGTATTTGGCATAGGCGGCAGCCGGCCCGGCTTCCGGGCGGGAACACAAGGTCGCAATATTTGGGCTCGGGCCCGGTGTTGGGTTCCAGGCGAATCATTCCCTGAAGCCCCGCCCGGGAGCCGGGCAATACGGTGGGCTGGGTTGCAGCCCATTTTTTTTGAGTGTATGGCTGATTTATACGCATTGACCCAACAGGCGCTTGCCGGCATGGATGTCGAACTGGTCGACGTCGAACGTGCCGCGCTGGGCTTGCTGCGCGTCACCATCGACAAGGCCGGCGGCGTGCGCATCGAAGACTGCGAACAGGTGTCGCGGCAACTGTCGCGCGTCTACGAAGTCGAAAACATCGACTACAAGCGGCTCGAAGTCGGTTCGCCGGGCGTCGACCGCCCGTTGCGCACCGAGGCCGAGCTGCGCCGTTTCGCGGGCGAGCGCATCGAGATCAAGCTGCGTCAGCCACTGGATGGCCGCAAGGTGTTTTCGGGCATCTTGTCCGTGCCCACCGCCGATGGCGAGGCGGCGGCCGATGCGGAACCGACCGTGTTCGGTCTCGAATTTGAGGCAAAGAAGGACGACATCCAGGTGTTGAACTTCACGCTCGGCGATGTCGAGCGTGCCAAACTGGACCCCGTTCTGGATTTCAAGGGCAAAAAGCGATGAGTCGCGAAATTCTTCTGTTGGTCGATGCCTTGGCGCGTGAAAAGAATGTCACGCGCGAAGTGGTCTTCGGAGCGCTCGAAAGCGCGCTGGCTTCGGCCATGAAAAAGCGTTTCAAGGAAGACGCTGAAATCCGTGTTGCCATCGATCGCGAAACCGGCAGCCATGAAGGCTTCCGCCGGTGGCTGGTGGTGCCCGACGAGGCCGGCCTGCAAGAGCCCGACAAACAGGAAATGCTGTCCGATGCGCTCGAACTGGTGCCCAACATCCAGGTCGGCGAATACATCGAAGAGCCCCTCGAACCCATCGAGTTCGGCCGCATCGGCGCGCAGGCTGCCAAGCAGGCCATCCTGCAGAAAATCCGCGACGCCGAGCGCGAACAGGTCCTGAACGACTTCCTCGATCGTGGCGAGACCATCATCTCGGGCACGATCAAGCGCATGGACAAGGGCGACATCATTGTCGAAACCGGCAAAATCGAAGCACGCCTGCCGCGCTCCGAAATGATTCCGAAAGAAAACTTCCGGGTCGGCGACCGCCTGCGCGCGTTCGTGCTGCGCGTCGATCACGCCGCGCGCGGCCAGCAGGTCATCCTGTCGCGCACCTCGCCCGAATTCATTCGCCAGCTGTTCGAAAACGAAGTCCCCGAAATCGAACAGGGCCTGCTCGAAATCAAGGCGGCCGCCCGCGACCCGGGCGTGCGCGCCAAGATCGCCGTCATCGCCTACGACAAGCGCATCGATCCCATCGGCACCTGCGTGGGCATGCGCGGCTCGCGCGTCACCGCCGTGCGCAACGAGCTGGGCGGCGAACAGGTCGACATCGTGTTGTGGTCCGAAGACCCGGCCCAGTTCGTCATCGGCGCGCTGGCGCCGGCCAACGTCGAATCGATCGTGGTCGACGAAGACAAGCACGCCATGGACGTGGTGGTCGATGAAGAAAACCTGCCCAAGGCCATTGGCGCCAAGGGCCAGAACGTGCGCCTGGCTTCCGAGCTTACCGGCTGGCAGATCAACATCATGACGCCGGAAGAAAGCCTCAGCCGCCAGGAAACCGAGCGCGCCGGCTTGCGCGCCGCGTTCATGAACAAGCTCGACGTCGATGAAGAAGTCGCTGACATTCTCATCGACGAAGGGTTTACCGGCATCGAAGAAATCGCCTACGTGCCCATGCAGGAACTGCTGGAAATCGAGGCCTTCGACGAAGACACCATCAACGAGCTGCGCGCGCGTGCCCGCAATGCGCTTCTGACCGAGGCCATCGCCCAGGAAGAGCGCCTTGAAACGGCCCAAGACCTGCTCGAACTCGAAGGCATGACGCCGGAACTGGCCGCCAAGCTGGCCGAACGGCAAGTGCTGACGCGCGATGATCTGGCCGAGCTGGCCACCGACGAGCTGGCGGAAATTTCCGGGCTCGACGAGCAGCAGTCCAGCGAACTGATCATGCGCGCCCGGGCCCACTGGTTCAATGAAGAATAGCCAGGCGGGTGCCGAACCAGGTGAATTCACGGCAGGGGCCGCTTGTTCACCGTTGTTGTAATCGCTGCATATAGAGGGAAGATAGCCTAATGTCGAGTAATACTGTCGCCCAGTTCGCTACCGAGCTGAAAATGCCAGCCAACGTGCTGCTCGAGCAGCTGCGTTCGGCCGGTGTTGACCTCAACTCGGTGGACGACGCGGTTACCGACAGCGACAAGGCGAAGCTGCTCGACTCGCTGCGCCGCGCCCATGGCGCGACCGAGGGCAAGAAGATCACCTTGACGCGTCGCCAGACCTCCGAAATCCGCCAGGCCGATGCCACCGGCCGGTCGCGCACCATCCAGGTCGAAGTCCGCAAGAAGCGCGTGTTCGTCAAGCGCGATCCGTCCGAGCTTGCCCTCGAACAGGCGCGCGCCGATGCCGCAGCGGCTGCGGAGCCCGACGCCGCGCCGGCCGCGCCCGCCGTCGAGCCGCCCGTGCCCGCGCCGGCTGTTGCCGAAGCGCCCCCCCAGGCGCCGGCCGCTGTCGAGGCCGCCCCGGCCGCCGAGGCGCCGTCCCAGCCGCCGGCCGTCGAGCCGGAACCCGCTCCCGTGGCCCAGGCCGAGCCTGAGCCCCAACCCGAACCGGCGGACAAGCCGGCAGAAGCCCTGGCCGAACCGGCCGAGCCTGCCGTTGCCGAAGCCGCCGCCGAGCGCGAGGCCGAACCGGCCCCGCCGGAACCTGCTGTGCACGCTGAAACCGAAACTGCTCCCGCGCCTGTTGCCGAGCCTGTCCAGGCGGCCCAACCCGAGCCCGCCGCTTCCAAGGCCGAGCCTGCGCCTGTCGCCGCCAAGCCGGCGCGCGCCGAAGGCCGCCGCGCCGCGCCGCCCCCTGCCGCGCCCGCCGCCGATTCCGCCGGCCGCGAACAGGCGCGCCGCGCCGCCGAGGCCGAGGCCGCCGCGCTGCGCGAAATGCTCAACCGCCCGCGCAAAGTGCTGCGCGCGCCCGAACCCGAGGCAGGCGCTCTGTCGGGCACCCTGCACAAGCCGGCCGGCAAGGCCGCCGCGCCCGGCGCCAAGAAAGACGCCAAGCCCGGCGCGGGCGGCGGGTCCAAGAAAACCATCAAGACCGCCGAAGTCGCCTCCACCTGGAGCGACGACGCGTCGCGCAAGAAACCGGCCGACACCAAGTCGGCGGCGCCCAGCCGTGACGGCTGGCGTGCCGGCGGCAAGGGCGGCAAGGGCGGGCGCAACAGCCGCAACCAGCAGGCCGAGCGCCGCCACGAGCCCGCGCCCCAGGAATTCATCGCGCGTGAAGTGCACGTGCCTGAAACCATCAGCGTGGCCGACCTGGCCCATAAGATGTCCGTCAAGGCCGCCGAAGTCATCAAGCAACTGATGAAACTGGGCCAGATGGTCACCATCAACCAGGTACTCGACCAGGAAACGGCCATGATCGTGGTCGAAGAACTGGGCCACGTGGCCATCGCCGCCAAGCTCGACGACCCGGAAGCCTTCCTGGACGAAACCCCGGTGGCCAGCGAAGCCGAAGCGCTGCCGCGCGCGCCGGTGGTTACCGTCATGGGCCACGTCGACCACGGCAAGACCTCGCTGCTCGACTACATCCGCCGCGCCAAGGTCGCGTCGGGCGAAGCCGGCGGCATTACGCAGCACATCGGCGCGTATCACGTCGAGACCGCGCGCGGTGTGGTCACCTTCCTCGATACCCCGGGCCACGAGGCGTTTACCGCCATGCGTGCGCGCGGCGCCAAGGCTACCGACATCGTCATTCTGGTGGTGGCGGCCGACGACGGCGTCATGCCGCAAACCCGCGAAGCCATCCACCATGCCAAGGCAGGCGGCGTGCCGCTGGTCGTGGCGGTCAACAAGATCGACAAGCCCGAAGCCAACCCCGAACGCGTCAAGCAGGAACTGGTGGCCGAAGAGGTCGTGCCCGAAGAATACGGCGGCGACGTGCCGTTCGTTCCCGTGTCGGCCAAGACCGGCGCCGGTATCGACGACCTGCTCGAAAACGTGTTGCTGCAGGCCGAGATTCTCGAACTGACCGCGCCGGTCGATGCGCCCGCCAAGGGCCTGGTCATCGAAGCGCGCCTCGACAAGGGCCGCGGCCCGGTTGCCACCATCCTGGTGCAAAGCGGCACGCTCAAGCGCGGCGATGTGGTGCTGGCCGGCGCCAGCTTCGGCCGCGTGCGCGCCATGGTCGACGAAAACGGCAAGCAGATCCAGGAAGCCGGCCCGTCCATCCCGGTCGAAATCCAGGGCCTGACCGAAGTTCCGGCCGCTGGCGACGAGCTCATCGCCCTGGCCGACGAACGCAAGGCGCGCGAAATCGCGCTGTTCCGCCAAGGCAAGTTCCGCGACGTCAAGCTGGCGCGCCAGCAGGCCGCCAAGCTCGAATCCATGTTCGACAACCTGGGCGAGGGCACGCAAACCCTGCCGCTCATCGTCAAGACCGACGTGCAGGGTTCGCAAGAGGCCCTGGTGGCTTCCCTTACCAAGCTGTCCACCGACGAAGTGCGGGTGCAGGTGGTGCATGCGGCCGTGGGCGGCATCTCCGAAAGCGACATCAATCTGGCCATCGCCTCGAACGCGGTCGTCATCGGCTTCAACGTGCGCGCCGAGCAAAGCGCCAAGAAGCTGGCCGAGTCCAACGGCATCGACGTGCGCTACTACAACATCATCTACGACGCCGTAGACGAAGTGAAGGCGGCCATGTCGGGCATGCTGGCGCCCGAGAAGAAAGAAGAGGTCATCGGCCTGGTCGAGGTCCGCGAGGTCTATTCCATCTCGCGCATCGGCAACGTGGCCGGCTGCATGGTGCTCGACGGCCTGGTGCGCCGCGATTCGCAGATCCGCCTGTTGCGCAACAACGTCGTGCACTGGACCGGCCACCTCGACTCGCTGCGCCGCTTCAAGGACGACGTCAAAGAAGTCAAGTCGGGCTTCGATTGCGGCCTGACGCTGCGCGGCAGCAACGACATCCAGGTGGGCGACCAGCTGGAAGTCTTTGAAATCAAGGAGATCGCCCGCACCCTGTAAGGGGGCGGCGTATCCCGGATTTTTCATGAGTCGTCACAAGTCCAAATCCATACCCGGCCGCAACCTGCGGCTGGCCGACCAGATCCAGAAGGATCTGGCCGGCCTCATCCAGCGCGAGCTCGACGTGGCCCGCGCCGGATTGGTCACATTGTCCGGCGTCGAGCTGTCGGCCGACTACGCGCACGCCAAGGTGTATTTCACGGTGCTGGGCGCTGAACCCGACGCCGCCGCCGCGCTGCTCAACGAAAAGGCCGGCTGGCTGCATTCCCAGTTGTACAAGCTGCTGCACATTCACACTGTGCCCACGCTGCGCTTCGTGCACGACGCACAGATCGCGCGCGGCATCGAAATGTCGGCTCTCATCGACCGCGCCAACCGATCCGGCCCGGCCGCCGACGAGCCCGACGAACCTGAAGACCAGCGCTGACCGGCTGTCGTCGCTGCTGCAACTTTTTCCGGATTCGACGATGGCCAAACGACGCGGGCTTGCGCTCGACGGTGTCCTGTTGCTGGATAAGCCCGTAGGCTTGTCCAGCAACCATGCCCTGCAGCGAGCCCGGCGCAGCATGGATGCCGCCAAGGCGGGGCATACGGGTACACTGGACCCGTTCGCCACCGGCTTGCTGGTGTGCTGCATGGGCCGGGCCACCAAAATCTCGGGGGCCATGCTCGATGCCGACAAGGCCTATCGCGCCACCCTGCAATTCGGCGAGGAAACTGATTCGGGCGACCTGACCGGCCATGTGGTGGCGCGCGCCGCCCAGGGCTACAGTGTCACCGAGCCCGAACTGCTTGCCGCTCTGTCACGTTTCCAGGGCATTATCGAGCAGGTGCCGCCGATGTACTCGGCGCTCAAGCGCGACGGCAAGCCCTTGTACGAGTATGCGCGCCAAGGCATCGAGCTCGAGCGCCCGCCGCGGCAGGTCAAGATCCACCGCATCGACCTGCTGTCGCTGGCGGGCACGCGGGCCGAGATCGACGTGGCCTGCAGCAAGGGCACTTACATACGCACCCTGGCCCAGGACATCGGGCGGGCGCTGGGCTGCTATGCCCACCTGGCGGCGCTGCGGCGCACGCACGTCGGGCCGTTTTCGCTGGACCGCGCCGTCACGCTGGAGGCCTTGCAGGCCATGACAGACCCCAAGCAGGCGCTGCTTGCTTTGAATGAATTGCCGGCGGGCTTGCTGCCCGCCAAACAGACCTTAAAGGACCCGCTATGACTCGCGCCCTGCGCAATGTCGCCATCATCGCCCACGTCGACCACGGCAAGACCACCCTGGTCGATCAGCTGCTGCGCCAATCCGGCACCTTCCGCGAGAACCAGGCGGTTTCGGAACGGGTCATGGACTCGAACGACCTGGAAAAAGAGCGCGGCATCACCATCCTGGCCAAGAACTGCGCTGTCGAGTACCAGGGCACCCACATCAACATCGTCGACACCCCGGGGCACGCTGACTTCGGCGGTGAAGTCGAACGGGTGCTGTCCATGGTGGACGGCGTGCTGCTGCTGGTCGACGCGGTCGAAGGCCCCATGCCGCAGACCATTTTCGTTACCCGCAAGGCGCTGGCCCTGGGCCTGAAGCCCATCGTGGTGGTCAACAAGATCGACCGCCCGGGCGCGCGTCCCGATTACGTCATCAACGCCACGTTCGACCTGTTCGACAAGCTGGGCGCCACCGAAGAGCAGCTGGATTTCCCGGTGGTGTACGCCTCGGGCCTGTCGGGCTACGCAGGCCTGACGCCCGACGTGCGCGAGGGCGACATGCGGCCTCTGTTCGAGGCCATCCTGCAGCACGTGCCGCAGCGGGAAGACGATCCCAACGGCCCGCTGCAGATGCAGATCATCTCGCTGGACTACAACAGCTACGTGGGCAAGATCGGCGTGGGCCGTATCAACCGCGGCCGTATCCGCCCCGGCATGGAAGTGGTGTACCAGTTCGGTCCGGAAGGCGCTTCGGGCAAGGGCCGTATCAACCAGGTGCTGAAGTTCAAGGGCCTCGAACGCGAAGTGGTGCCCGAAGCCGAAGCCGGCGACATCGTGCTGATCAACGGCATCGAAGAAATCGGCATCGGCTGCACCGTCATGGACCCGGCGCAGCCCGAAGCCTTCCCCATGCTGCGCATCGACGAACCCACCCTGACCATGAACTTCATGGTGAACACGTCGCCGCTGGCCGGCCGCGAAGGCAAGTTCGTCACCAGCCGCCAACTGCGCGACCGCCTCGATCGTGAACTCAAGTCCAACGTGGCGCTGCGTGTGCGCGACACCGGCGACGACACCGTGTTCGAGGTGTCGGGCCGTGGCGAACTCCACCTGACCATCCTGCTGGAAACCATGCGGCGCGAAGGCTACGAGCTGGCTGTGTCGCGTCCGCGCGTGGTGTTCAAAGATATCGACGGCGTCAAGTGCGAGCCCTTCGAGGCCCTGACCATCGACGTGGAAGACGCCCACCAGGGCGGCGTCATGGAAGAACTGGGCCGCCGCAAGGGCGATCTGCAGGACATGCAGCCCGACGGCCGCGGCCGCACCCGCCTGGAATACCTGATTCCGGCGCGCGGCCTGATCGGTTTCCAGAACGAATTCCTGACGCTGACGCGCGGCACCGGACTGATGAGCCACATCTTCCATGAGTACGCGCCGGTGCGCGAAGGTTCGATCGGCGAGCGCCGCAACGGCGTGCTGATCAGCCAGGACAACGGCGAGGCCGTGGCCTACGCGCTGTGGAAGCTGCAGGATCGCGGCCGCATGTTCGTCAGCCCGGGCGAGGCTCTGTACGAAGGCATGATCATCGGCATCCACAGCCGCGACAACGACCTGGTGGTCAACCCCATCAAGGGCAAGCAGCTCACCAACATCCGCGCTTCGGGCACCGACGAAGCCGTGCGCCTGGTGCCGCCGATCCAGCTGTCGCTGGAGTACGCGGTGGAATTCATCGACGACGACGAACTGGTCGAGATCACGCCCAAGTCGATCCGCCTGCGCAAGCGCCATCTGCAGGAACACGAGCGCCGCCGCGCGGCGCGCGACGCGGCCGCGTAAGGGCGCTGCCGGTACCGCCGCACCAATACCCGGGCGCCGGCTGGCGGCCGCTGCCCGGTCAGCCCGGCAGCGACGGGGCGTACCGGGCGCCGCTGCGCCGCTCGGCATGGAATTCCACTACTCGCCGCACCACTTTGCGCGGGTCGTCTTCCACCGTGAACAGTTCCAGGTCGTGCGCGGCGATCATGCCGTTGGGCAGCATCTGGTCGGCCAGCCAGTCGACCAGGCCATGCCAGTATTCGCTGCCCACCAGAATGACGGGTGCCGCCGGCACCTTGCCGGTCTGGATCAGTGTCAGCGCCTCGAACAACTCGTCCATCGTGCCGAAGCCGCCGGGCAGCGACACGTAGGCGAAGCTGTGCATGAAGAAGGTGGCCTTGCGCGAGTAGAAGTACTCAAACGACAGGCTGATGGTCTGGTATTCATTGCTGTGCGCTTCATGCGGCAGGCTGATGTTCAGCCCGACGCTGGTGCCGCCGGCTTCGAAGGCGCCCTTATTGGCGGCTTCCATGATGCCCGGTCCGCCGCCGGCGATGACGGCAAAGCCGGCTTCGGCCAGAGCTGCCGAAATGGCTTCGCACGTTTCATAATGGGGTGAATCGCGGCTGATGCGGGCGCTGCCGAACACGCTGACGGCGGGGCCGATATCGGCCAGTTTTTCTGCCGCCGCCCGTATCTCTGACATAATCACCGGTATTTGCCTGCCGGCGGGCGTTTCTAGTTCTGCCTTTGTAACCATGAATAAAACCTTATTGCTGGTAGACGGTTCGAGCTACTTGTACCGCGCCTTCCACGCTATGCCCGATTTGCGCAATGCGCAAGGTGATCCTACGGGCGCGCTGTATGGCGTCGTCAATATGCTGCGCAAGCTGGTCTCGGACCATAAAGCAGATTACGCGGCATGCATTTTCGACGCCCGCGGCAAGACCTTCCGCGACGACCTTTATCCTGACTATAAAGCGCATCGGCCCCCCATGCCCGAAGACCTGGCGGCTCAGATCGAGCCCATTCACCAGGCGGTGCGGGCGCTGGGCTGGCCGGTGCTGGCCATCGAGGGGGTCGAGGCCGACGACATTATCGGCACCCTGGCGTGCCGGGCGTCGAGCCAGGGCATACGCACCGTGGTATCCACGGGCGACAAAGACCTCGCCCAGCTGGTCGACGCACATGTCACGCTGGTCAACACCATGAGCGGCGAAGTGCTCGACGAAGCCGGCGTGCACGGCAAATTCGGTGTATCGCCCGAGCGTATCGTCGATTACCTGATGCTGGTGGGCGACGCTGTCGACAACGTGCCGGGGGTTGCCAAGGTGGGGCCAAAAACAGCGGCGAAGTGGCTGGCCGAATTCGGCTCGATCGACGCGCTGGTCGAGCAGGCCGATACCATCAAGGGCGTGGCCGGCAACAACCTGCGCGAAGCCATCGGCCAGTTTCCCCTGACACGCCAATTGCTGACCGTGAAATGCGATTGCGACCTGTCCGGCCACGTCGACCACATCGACGACCTGGCGCCGCGCCAGCCCGATACCGGCACGCTGCAGGCGCTGTACGAGCGTTACGGGTTTCGCACCTGGCTGCGCGAGCTCACGGGCGATGCCCAGCGCGTGCCCCAGGGCGATGCCCGGGTCATCGCCGAGGCCCCGGCCGCCCCGGCCGAGCTGCGCTACCAGATCATCTCCACTTGGCCGGCCTTCGACGAATGGATGGCCCAGGCAGCCGAAGCGCCGCTGGTGGCGCTGGATACCGAAACCACCTCGCTCGACGAAATGCAGGCCAGCCTGGTTGGCATGTCGATGGCGCTGGCGCCGGGCGTGGCCTGCTATATTCCGCTGGCCCACCGCGGCCCCGACAGCGCCGAGCAACTGCCCAAGCAAGAAGTGCTCGAGCGCATGCGCGGCTGGCTGCAGGATCCGGCGCGTGCCAAGCTGCTGCACCACGCCAAGTACGACACCCACGTGTTCGCCAACGAGGGCATTGCGCTGGCGGGCATACAAGACGACACCATGCTGCAGGCCTATGTGCTGGAATCGCACCGCGGCGTGGGCCTGAACGATCTGGCGCAGCGCTACCTGGGGCGCGGCGGCATCACCTATGAAGAACTGTGCGGCAAGGGGGCCAAGCAGATCGGCTTCGACGAAGTGGCGGTCGAGCAGGCCGGCCATTACGCCTGCGAAGACGCCGACTTCACCTTGCAGCTGCATCACGCGCTGCGCCCGCGGGTGGCCGCCGATGCGGGGCTCGAGCGCATTTACCAGCTCGAAATCCAGGTGTCGCGCGTACTGACGGTGGTCGAGCGCAACGGCGTCAAGGTCGACGCCGCCGAACTGGGCCGCCAAAGCCACCGGCTGGGCCAGGAAATGCTGCAACTCGAACAGCGTGCTTACGAGCTGGCGGGCCAGCCCTTCAATCTGAATTCCCCCAAGCAACTGGGCGAAATCCTGTTCGGCCGCATGCAACTGCCGGTGGTGCGCAAGACCGCCGGCGGTGCGCCGTCCACCGACGAAGAAGTGCTGACCCGGTTGGCGCAAGATTACCCGCTGCCACAGGTGCTGCTGGAATACCGCGGCCTGTCCAAGCTGAAGTCCACGTACACCGACAAGTTGCCGCGCATGATCAACGCGCGCACCGGCCGGGTGCACACGCATTACTCGCAGGCGGCGGTCATTACCGGGCGGCTGGCGTCGTCCGATCCCAACCTGCAGAACATTCCGGTGCGCACCGAGGCAGGGCGGCGCGTGCGCGAGGCCTTCATCGCCGAGCGCGGCGTGCTGGTGTCGGCCGACTACTCACAGATCGAACTGCGCATCATGGCGCACGTGTCCGATGACGCCAACCTGCAGCAGGCATTCGCCGCCGGCGAAGACATCCACCGCGCCACCGCTTCTGAAATCTTCGGCGTGGCGCTGGACGAGGTCGGCGCCGAGCAGCGCCGCGCCGCCAAGGCCATCAATTTCGGCCTGATCTACGGCATGGGGGTATTCGGCCTGGCCTCGAACCTGGGCATCACGCGCGATGCCGCCCAGGCCTACATCGATCGCTATTTCGCCCGCTATCCGGGCGTGGCGCAGTACATGGAGCACACCCGGCAGCTGGCGCGCCAGCAGGGTTATGTGGAAACCGTGTTTGGCCGGCGCCTGCAGATGCCCGATATCCGCGCCGCCTCGGGGCCGCGCCGGCAGGGCGCCGAGCGCGCCGCCATCAACGCGCCCATGCAGGGCACGGCGGCCGACCTCATCAAGATGGCCATGGTGGCTGTTCAAGACTGGCTCGACGCCGAACGTCTGGCTACCCGCATGATCATGCAGGTGCACGATGAACTGGTGCTCGAAGTGCCCGACAGCGAACTGGACACGGTGCGCGCCCGCCTGCCCGAACTGATGTGCGGCGTGGCTGAGTTGCGGGTGCCTCTGGTGGCCGAGGTAGGCGTGGGCCCCAATTGGGAACAGGCCCACTGAGTCTCGCAGGGCAGGGCAGCGTTGTAACGATATAATATTGCTTCTCGCCCCTTCCCTCCGCATTTCCCATGTTGCTTCTCTCGATCTTGCTGGCCACGGTGGCCGGCGGCCTCATCGCCGTGTCCATCGCCAGCTGGCTGGCGTTTCGCGTCTTCAGCAAATACCTGCACCACATGGTCAGCCTGTCGGTGGGGGTGCTGCTGTCGGTGGCGCTGCTGCATTTGCTGCCCGAAGCCTTCGAGAACGCCACGGCCGACGCGCACACGCTGTTTGCGTTGATGCTGGCCGGCCTGCTGGGATTCTTCGTGCTGGAAAAAATCGCGCTGCTGCGCCACAGCCATCACCACGAGGGCGACGGTCACCACCATCACAAGGGCCACGACCGGCATGAGGCCGGCCGCGGCGGCGTGCTGATCCTGGTGGGCAGTTCGCTGCACAACCTGTGCGACGGCGTGCTGGTGGCGGCGGCTTTCCTGGCCGACCCGGTGCTGGGCGTGCTCACCGCGGCATCCATCATCGTGCACGAGGTGCCCCACAAGCTGGGCGACTTCGTCGTGCTGATCAACGCCGGTCTGGCGCGCCGCCGGGCGTTCATGCTGATCCTGTTTACCAGCCTGTGCACGGCGCTGGGAGGGCTGGCGGGCTACTTCGTGCTGCAGCAGGCGCAGCAGTGGGTGCCGTATGTGCTCGTCATCGCCGCCAGCAGCTTCCTGTACATTTCGGTGGCTGATCTGATCCCGCAAATGCACGAGCGCGGCTCGCTGGCCGAAGCCGTGCCCCAGTTGCTGCTGGTGGGCGCAGGGGTTATCGTCATCTATGGCGTCACATCATTCCTGCACCATGGCCCCGCACACGAGCATGGCCACGATGCCGTTTCCAGCCACGCGGCGCACGAAACAGCGGCGCCGCCCGTACATTCGCACTAGGGCCCGCGCGCGGGCCCGCAGCACAGGAGCCTCGTCATGAGTTTTGCCCCCGCGGCAGGCCAGCCCACTGCCACCACCATCCATACCGATACCGAGGGCCTGGCCCACGGCGACTTCGACCTGCCCGTGCACGATGGCACCATTGCCGCGTATTACGCAGCCCCGCAAGGCAAGTCGGGGTTGCCGGTCGTGCTGGTGGTGCAGGAAATCTTCGGCGTGCACGAGCACATCAAAGACCTCTGCCGCCGCCTGGCCAAGGCCGGCTACCTGGCGATCGCGGCCGAGCTGTACCAGCGGCAGGGCGACGCGTCCGCCTACACCGACGTGCCCAAGCTGGTTCAGGAAATCGTCGCCAAGGTGCCCGATGAGCAGGTCTACGCCGATCTCGACGCCTGTCTGGCCTGGGCCGGGCAGCATGGGGGCGATACCGCCCGGGCCGGTATCACCGGCTTTTGCTGGGGCGGCCGCCTGACCTGGATGTACGCGGCCCACAACCCCGCCATCAAGGCCGGCGTGGCCTGGTACGGCAAGCTCAGCGCCGGCCATGGGCCGCTGATCAAGACAGTAGTGCTGGACGTCGCGGCCGATATCCACGCGCCGGTGCTGGGTCTGTATGGCGCGAAAGACGCCAGCATCCCGCTGGCGGACGTCGAGGCGCTGAAAACCACGCTGGCCCAGGGCAACGCAGCGGCGCGCGCCTCTGAAATGGTGGTGTACCCGGATGCCGGCCATGGCTTCCTGGCGGACTACCGTCCCATGTACTGCGAGGCCGAGGCGCGTGACGGCTGGCAGCGCATGCTGGCGTGGTTCCAGCGCTACCTAGGCTGAGCTGCCGGGTGCGCCAGCGGCCGGACCAGGCCGGGTCGGCCGCCCCCATGCCGCTGGATGCGGTGCGCGAGCACGAGGCGGCCACGCAGCGCACCGACGAAGCCAGCGCCAAGTCGGCCAGCTTGCTGGCGGCACTGGTATGGCAAATCCAGCATGCCGGTGCTGGGTGGCTTTCTTGAACCCGCCTCTCGGCCGTCGCCGCAGCGCCTGGCGGCGCTGTCTGCGAACGGACGGGCTTACTTGGGTGCTAGCCCGGCGGCCTGCACTGTGTCGTGCCAGCGGCTGCGTTCCTGGTCGATATAGGCGGCGAACTCGGCGGGCGAATTGCCGCCGGCCTGGCCGCCCATGGCGTGAAAGCGCTGCTGCACGTCGGGCATGGCCAGCACTTCGCGGGCGGCCGCGGCCAGGCGGTCGATGACCGGGGCCGGCGTGCCGGCCGGCGCCAGCAGCCCGAACCATGCCGTTACGACCATGTCCTGGATGCCGGCTTCGGCCATAGTGGGCACATCGGGCAATTCGGGCACGCGCTTGGCGCTGGTGACCGCCAGCGCGCGGAATTTACCCGACTGGATGTGCGGCAGCGAGCTGGGCAGGTTGTCGATCATGAAGGTGAACTGGTCCGCCAGCAGAGCGGCCACGGCGGGCCCCGCGCCCTTGTACGGTACGTGCGTGGCCTGTACACCGGCACGCTGCTTGAAAAGTTCTCCCGACAGATGCGGTGACTGCCCGGTACCTGACGAGCCGAAGGAGTATTTGCCGGGATCCTTGTGCAGCATCTTGATCAGTTCGCCGGCGCTGCGGGCCGGCGATTGCGCGTTCTCGACCAGCACATTGGGCACCGAGATCACCAGCGTGATGGGCGCGAAATCCGCCGGCTTGTAGGGCAGGTCGCGGTACATGCTGTAGTTGATGGCATTGGGGCCGATATTGCCCATGATCAGCGTATAGCCGTCGGGCTGGGCACGCACCAGTTGCTGTGTGCCGATGATGCCGGCTGCGCCGGCCCGGTTTTCCACCACCACCGACTGGCCCAGCTTGACGGCCAACTTGTCGGCAATGATGCGGGTAGCCATGTCGGTGGTGCCGCCGGGCGCGGCCGGTACGATGATGGTAACGGGGCGTTCTGGCCAGGCCGCCAGGGCGGGCGCCGAGGCGCAGAAAAGCATGGCGGCCGCGAAAGCGGTGCTGCGGATCGATGGCATGGTTGTCTCCTGCCCGTGAGAAGATGGCCCCGTCCGCGGACAGGCGCCGCGTTGGCCTGGTTATGAGCCATAGTGTGCTGGCCGGCTGGCGCGATCGCCTATTTTTTATTGCCTAAGCCGGTCTTCCGGCGGCCTGAAGTGCGAGCCGCGGTGTTCAGCCGCCCGATTCGCGCAGGCGGCTGGGCAGCAGCTCGCCGTGGCGCGCCAGCAGCGGGTAGGCCGAGGCGCCCACCAGGTGCGAGTTGATGCTTTTCATGTCGCGCAGGATATCCAGGTATAGCGCGCCGACTTCGGCGGCGTCGATCTCGCCGGCTTTGATCTTGAGCAGGTGCGATTCGGCTTCTTCCGCTTCCAGCGTGCGAAAGCGTGCCTTTTCACCGGCCAGTTCGCGCGCCTGCCGCACGTCGTCGTTGACCAGCAGCGCGGCAGCTTCCCGCTGGTTGGCGATCAGCCGCGCCAGCGTTTCGTCCAGCCGCTGGCGCTGTTCGGGCGGCAGCGCCCAGCCCTGCTTGCGCAGGCGCGCCACGTGGTTGAGCAGGCCGTGGTAGGCGATGTCGGCGGCATGGTCGATATTACTGGCGAAGGCCAGGATGTCGTCCAGGCGCCGCACGTCGTCGCCTGTCATGTTTTCGCGGTCGAGCAGGGCCAGGTAAGTGGTGATGGCGTTCTCGATCTTGTCCAGGGCGTTATCCAGCTGGCGCGCCTGTACCAGGCGATGGCGGTTGTCGCGCTTGAAGCCGGCGCGCGCGTACAGCAGCAGGGTCTGCAGCATGTCCGCCATGCGCAAGGCCTCGCGGGTAGCGTTGCCCAGCGCTACGGCCGGCACGTCATGGGCAGCCTCGTCCAGGTACTGCGGGCGGGCCGGATCGTTGGGATCGGTGCGTTTGGGCAGCCAGCGCGTCAGCAAGGCGGCATAGGGCGCCAGCAGCGGCAGGAATACCAGCGCAATGGCGAGGTTGAACGCAGTATGGAAGTTCGCCACGCCGCGGGCATGGTCGCTGTCCAGCATGGCCATCCAGCCGGGCAGCCAGGGCAGCAGCACCAGCCCGGCCAGTACCCCGGCCACGCGCGTCAGCAGGTTGCCCAGCGGCAGTCGGCGGGCAGCCGGGTCATCGCCGCTGACGCCTTCGATCATGGGGTTTACCGCCGTGCCCAGGTTGGCGCCCATTACCAGTGCAAAGGCCAGCTCGGACGCCACCAGGTGATGGGCGGCCAGCGACATCACCAGCACCACGATGGCCACGCTGGAATGTGCCGCCCAGGCCAGCGCCGCCGCCAGCACCACCGCCGCCACCGGCTGGGTGGCCAGGGCCTCGAGCACCTGGGCCAGCAGCGGCGCATTCTGCAAGGGTGCGAACAGCTCCACCAACTGGTGCAGCGACAGCAGCAGCAGCCCCAGGCCGATGAATACGCGGCCGAGGTCGCGCGTGCGGCCGGGCGGGTAGCGCCGGAACATCCAGACGCCGGCCAGGATCAGTATCGGGGCCAGCGCAGTCAGATCGAACGACAGCACCTGCACGATCAGTGTGGTGCCTACGTTGGCGCCCAGCATGGCGGCCAGCGCCGGCACCAGGGCCACCACGCCGCCGGCGGCGAAACCGGTGATCATCAGGCCGGTGGCGGTGCTGCTTTGCAGCGCCGCCGTGATGCCCAGGCCCGTGGCGAAGGCGCGCAGCCGGGTGCCCAGCGCGCGGCCCAGTGCGGCGCCCAGCGCGGCGCCGAAGGCTCGCTGCACGCCGGTCTGCACCATGTGCACGCCCCACAGCAGCAGGGCGACGTATCCGGCAAAATCGAGCAGAGGAAGCAATCCCGACATGACTGGCCTGGCAGAGTGGAATCAGCCGGCCTGGCCGGCGGTACATAAATGACTCGTCACAAAGCAATGATCGCACGGCCGCGGCTCCTGGGGAAATCGGCTGGCTTGGAAGCGCCGCCGGGCCCGCGTATGATGCCTCGACCGTTGTTTATTCCGTGGGGCTGGCTGTGGCCGTATCTGCTTTCGACCTGTTCAAAATTGGCATCGGGCCGTCCAGCTCGCACACGGTGGGGCCGATGCGCGCGGCCCTGCTGTTCGCGCAGGGCCTGGAACGCGACGGGCTGCTGCCCCGGGTGGCTGGCGTGCGGGTCGAACTCTACGGTTCGTTGGGCGCCACCGGCAAAGGGCATGGCACCGACAAAGGCGTACTGCTGGGCCTCATGGGCCAGGCTCCCGATACGGTCGACCCTGCCGCCATCGCCGGCCTGCTGCAGGGGGTGCGCGCTGGCAGGTCGCTGCCGCTGCTGGGGCATTTTGCCGTGCCCTTTGTCGAAAAAGAGCACATCCTGTTCTACCGCCGCGAAGCCCTGGCCGAACACCCCAATGGCATGAAATTCCATGCCTTCGATGCCGCCGGGGCCAGCCTGCGCGAATCGCGCTACCTGTCGGTGGGCGGGGGGTTCGTGGTTACCGCCGGCGCCGCCAACACCCAGATCATTGCCGCCCACGACCAATTGCCGTTCGCGTTCCGCACGGCGCGCGAGCTGGTCGACATGTGCCGCGCGGGCGGCTACAGCGTGGCCCAGGTCATGATGCAGAACGAGCTTACCTGGCGCAGCCAGCCCGAAGTCGACACCGCGCTCGACCGCATCTGGCAGGTCATGCAAGACTGCGTCAGCCGCGGCTGCGGCATCAACTATCCCGAGGCGGACGGCGACCTGCCCGGCCCGCTGAAAGTGCGCCGCCGCGCGCCCGAGCTGTACCGCAGCCTGACGCTGCGCGCCGAGCGCACCTTGTCCGACCCGCTGTCGGTCATGGACTGGGTCAACCTGTACGCCATGGCGGTCAACGAAGAAAACGCCGCCGGCGGAAGGGTGGTCACCGCGCCCACCAATGGCGCGGCTGGCATCATCCCGGCAGTGCTGCACTATTACGACCGCTTCGTGCCTGGCGCCGGCGTCCAGGGCGTGCGCGATTTCCTGCTGACGGCCGCGGCCATCGGCCTGCTATACAAGTACAACGCCTCGTTGTCGGGCGCCGAGGTCGGTTGCCAGGGCGAGGTGGGCGTGGCGTGTTCCATGGCGGCCGGGGCGCTGGCGGCCGTGCTGGGCGGTTCGGTCGAGCAGGTGGAAAATGCCGCCGAGATCGGCATGGAACACAATCTGGGCCTTACGTGCGACCCCGTGGGCGGCCTGGTGCAAATACCTTGTATCGAGCGCAACGCCATGGCTTCGGTCAAGGCCGTAAACGCCGCCCGCATGGCCTTGCGCGGCGACGGCCACCACTATGTGTCGCTGGATTCGGTCATCAAGACCATGCGCGAAACCGGCGCCGACATGAAAACCAAATACAAAGAAACAGCGCGCGGCGGCCTGGCGGTGAATATCGTCGAATGCTGAGGGCGACCCCCTACCAAGCCAGGAAGGCTGCGATTACCAGCACGATCAGCCCCCACTTGGTGGCCTTGTACACCGTGCGGTTCCAGGCCTTGAACTGCTTGCGCTTCTGGTCGATGACCCAGTGCGCGTGGGTCAGCTTGTTGATGGCGCCGGTCTGGTCGCCGCCGTCGTTGGGCGAACTGGCCGCGGACATGACCACGCGGCCGAACCAGCGGTTGAAGGCCTCGGCCCAGCGCCATTTCAGCGGGCGTTCGACGTCGCAGAACAGGATGATGCGGTTGGCTTCGGTCTTGTTGTAGGCTTCGTGCACGTAGGTTTCGTCGAACACCACGCTCTCGCCGTCGCGCCAGCTGTAGGTTTCGCCGTCGACAATGATGTGGCAGCCGTCGTCGTTGGGCGTGGCCAGGCCCAGGTGATAGCGCAGCGACCCTGCAAAGGGGTCGCGGTGGCGGTTCAGCTTGCCGCCGGGCGGCAGCTCGGCGAACATGGCGGCCTTGACCTTGGGCAGGCGCTTCAGTATTTCGACCGTGCGCGGGCACAGTTCTTCGGCCGACGGATGCCGCGCGTCATACCATTTCAGGTAGAAGCGCTTCCAGCCATACTTGAAGAACGAATTGAAGCCGATGTCGTCATGGCGTTCGGCCGCCTTGATGCGCCGCAGTTCGGCCATTTTCAGGGCTTCGTCGCGAATGGTTTCCCAGTTGTCGTCCAGCATCTGCAGCTCGGGGATCTCGCGGGTGGGCAGGTAGGCGGTGGTGGGCACGCGCGAGCACAGCACCATCAGCGCATTGACCGGCGCCAGCAGCACGGATTGATCCAGCAATTGCCGCGACAGGCGCAGCCGCACGCGGCCTCGGAAGTGCGCGAACAGTATGGAGGCCAGCCATATGCCCGGAATCAGCCATTTCATGGTACTGACAGGCCCGTGAGGGGCGCGATCGGTGTAAATCCGTATTGTTACATAGCTGGGCGCCGCGTGCCTCCGCCCCGGTAACCGGCCCGCGGGCGGCACCTTTCCGCGTGAGCAGGCCCTAGTACAATTCGGGCCATGTCCGAAGCCGTCAATCCCACACCCGCGTTTGTCCATTTGCGCGTCCATTCCGAGTTCTCGGTGGTGGACGGCATCGTCCGCATTCCCGACCTGATCAAGCGAGTCGCCAAGCTGGGCCAGCCCGCCGTGGCGCTTACTGATCTTTCCAACATTTTCGGGCTGATCAAGTTCTACAAGGGCGCGCGCGGGGCCGGCGTGAAGCCGATCGCCGGCTGCGACGTCTGGCTGACCAACGATGACGACCCCGAAAAGCCGTTCCGCCTGCTGTTGTTGGTACGCAACCATCAAGGCTATCTGAACCTGTGTGAACTGCTGACCCAGTCGTTTCTTGAAAACCAGGGCCGGGGCCGCGCCGAAATCCGCCGCGAATGGCTGCAGGGGCGGCAGGGCCTGATCTTGCTGTCGGGCGGCCGCGCCGGCGACATCGGCCATGCCTTGGATGCCGGCAACGCCGTCACGGCGCTGTCTCTGGCGCGCCAGTGGGGGCAATTGTTTCCGGGGGCGTTCTACATCGAACTGCAGCGCGCCGGCGCCGACGGCGACGAAGCCTACACCCAGGCCGCCATGCGGCTGGCGGCCGAGGCCGGCCTGCCGGTGGTGGCGACCCATCCGGTGCAGTTCCTCGACGAATCCGAATTCCAGGCCCACGAAGCGCGAGTATGTATCGCCCAGGGCGAGATCCTGGCCGATCCGCGCCGGGTGCGCCGCTTCACCAAAGACCAATACCTGCTCGGCACCGAAGAAATGGCCCGGCGTTTTGCCGACGTGCCGTCGGCCCTGGCCAACACGCTGGAAATCGCCAAGCGCTGCAACCTGACGTTGGTGCTGGGCAAGCCGCGCCTGCCCAACTTTCCCACTCCCGACGGCATTTCGCTGGACGACTACCTGGTCCGGCTCTCTGAACAGGGCCTGGAAAAGCGCCTGGAGTTCCTGTTTCCCGACGCGGCCGAGCGTGAAGCCAAGCGCGCCCAGTACTACGAACGCCTGCGCTGGGAATGCAAGACCATCATCCAGATGGGCTTTCCCGGCTACTTCCTGATCGTGCAGGACTTCATCAACTGGGGCAAGAACAACGGCGTGCCGGTAGGGCCGGGGCGCGGCTCGGGCGCGGGCTCGCTGGTGGCGTACGCGCTGGGCATCACCGACCTCGATCCCATCCGCTACGACCTGCTGTTCGAGCGCTTCCTGAATCCCGAGCGGGTTTCCATGCCCGACTTCGATATCGATTTCTGCCAGGACAACCGCGAACGCGTCATCGACTACGTCAAGATGAAATACGGCCGCGAGGCCGTCAGCCAGATCGCCACGTTCGGCACGCTGGGCGCCAAGGCGGTGGTGCGCGACGCCGGACGGGTGCTCGACATGCCCTATCTGTTCTGCGACGGGCTGTCCAAGCTGATCCCGTTCAATCCGGCCGATCCCTGGTCGCTCGACCGCACCCTGAAAGACGAGCCGGCGTTCAAGGAACGCTACGAGCAAGAAGAAGAAGTCCGCGCGCTGGTCGACCTGGCGCGCCCGCTCGAAGGCCTGACCCGCAACATCGGCATGCACGCGGGCGGGGTGCTGATCGCGCCGGGCAAGCTGACTGATTTCTGCCCGCTGTACTGCCAGCCCGGCCAGGAAAACAGCGCCGTCTCGCAGTTCGACAAAGACGACGTCGAAGCCGCCGGCCTGGTCAAATTCGACTTCCTGGGCCTGCGCAACCTCACCATCCTGGATTGGGCCGTGCGCTTCGTGCGCCGCTTCAACGAATCCAAGCGCGATTTCGACATTATGGCGCTGGCGCTCGACGACCCGGCCGCCTACAAAGTGCTGTGCGACGCCAACACCACGGCGGTGTTCCAGCTTGAATCGCGCGGCATGAAAGAGCTGCTGAAGAAGCTGCGGCCCAACACTTTCGAAGACATCATCGCCATGCTGGCCCTGTACCGCCCTGGGCCGCTCGAATCCGGCATGGTCGACGACTTCGTCAACCGCAAGCACGGCCGCGCCTCGGTCGATTATTTCCATCCTGACCTGGAAGGCACCCTGAAAAGCACCTACGGGGTCATCGTCTACCAGGAACAGGTGATGCTGATCTCGCAGATCATCGGCGGCTACTCGCTGGGCGGCGCCGACTTGCTGCGCCGCGCCATGGGCAAGAAGAAGCCCGAAGAAATGGCCAAGCACCGCGAGCTTTTCGAAAAAGGCGCCAAAGAAAAAGGCCACGATCCCGACCTGGCGGTCAAACTGTTCGACCTGATGGAGAAGTTCGCCGGCTACGGCTTCAACAAGTCGCACTCGGCGGCCTACGCGCTTATTGCGTACCAGACGGCCTGGCTGAAGGCCTACCATCCCACCGAGTTCCTGGCGGCCACCATCTCGTCGGACATGGACGACACCGACAAGGTGCAGGTGTTCTGCCGCGATGCGCAAGACAACGGCGTGCAGGTGCTGCCGCCCGACGTCAATGCCTCGGGCTACCGCTTCGAGCCGGTGGACGACGAGCACACCCGCAAGGGCCGGCCGCCGCGCACCATGCGTTACGGGTTGGGGGCGGTCAAGGGCACGGGGCAGGGCGCGGTCGAAGAAATCCTGCGCTCGCGCGAGGCAGACGGCCCGTTCACCAACCTGTTCGACTTCTGCCGGCGCGTCAACAAGCACGCGGTCAACCGGCGCACTATCGAGGCCCTGATCAAGGCCGGCGCTTTCGATACCATCGAACCCAACCGCGCGGCCATGCTGGCGTCGGTGGGCACGGCCATGGAAGCCGCCGAACAGGCTGCACGCAGCGCCAACCAGGTGTCGCTATTCGGCGACGACAGCAGCGATGTGGTGGCTGGCGAACTCAGCAAGGTCGCGCCCTGGAACCTGCATGCCAAGCTCACCGAAGAAAAGTCCGCTCTCGGTTTTTACTTCAGCGGCCACCTGTTCGACCACTGGCGCGATGAAGTGCGCCGTATCGTGCCCATGCCGCTGGCGCGCATCGAGCCGCAGCGCGACCTGCAATGGATGTGCGGGGTGCTGGCCGGGGTGCGCACCATGATGACGCGGCGGGGCAAAATGGTGTTCGCCGTGCTCGACGACGGCACCGCTCAGGTCGAAATCTCGGTATTCAACGAACTGTACGAAAAGCACCGCTCGCGCCTGCGCGAAGACCAGCTCATCATTGTGCAGGGCAAGGTCAGCAACGACGACTATTCCGGCGGCATGCGCATCGTCGCCGACCAGCTCTACGACCTGCAGCTGGCGCGCGAGGCGCGTGCCAAATCGCTGCGCGTGCGGCTCAATGGCCAGGCCGACGCCGGCCGCCTGCGCCAGATGCTCAATCCGTTCCGCGCCGAGCCCGAGAACGGCGTGCCCGGCGTGCCGGTCGATATTGTGTACGGGCGCGACAATTTCCTGTGCACGGTGCGCCTGGGCGAAGAGTGGCGCGTGCGCATGGCCGATACCCTGCTCGAAAACCTGTCCGCCTGGGCCAAGCCCGATGGCGTCGAGGTCACGTACTGATGCAGCCGCTGCGCATTCTCCATTCCGAGGCCGCCGTTGCGTTCGGCGGGCAGGAACACCGCATTTTCAAAGAAATGCACGCCATGCGGGCGCGCGGCCACCACCTCGAGGCCGTCTGCCAGCCGCAGGCGCAGCTGGTGCCGCGCCTGCGCGACGCCGGCTTCACGGTGCACACCGTGCCCATGGGCGGCCTGGCCAATTACCTGAAAGGCGTGGCCGCGATGCGGGGCATCTTGCGCGAAGGCCGCTACGACGTCATCAATACCCACAGCCGCATCGACACGCTGATCGCCGCAACGGCAGGGCGCCTGACGGGCGCGCCGCTGATCGTGCGTACGCGCCACCTGGCCAGCAAGGTGGGGTCGATGCTGTCGTACACCTGGCTGCCGCACCGGGTGACCACGGTCAGCGACTATGTGCGCCGCTACCTGATCAGCCGCGGCGTGCCCGCCGATCACATTGCCACGCTGTATTCGCCGGTGGTGCTGCCGCCGCCGGTCGAGCATTCCACGCTGCGCGGCGAACTCGGGCTGGCCGATGACGACATCGTGGTCGGCTGCGTGGCGGTGATGCGCGCCGCCAAGGGCCACAAAGACCTCATCGACGCCATCCGGCCGCTGATGGCCGGGCGCCCCGGGCTGCACATGGTGTTCGTCGGCGCCGGTTCTCCCACGTTCGAGCAGACCCAGGCCTATGTGCAGGAACTGGGCCTGCAAGACCGCATCCACCTGATGGGCACCCGGCGCGACGTGCCCAACCTGCTGGCGGGCTTCGATATCTTTGCGCTGGCCACCCAGCAGGAAGCGTCCGGCACGGTGTATGTCGAAGCGCAGGCGGCCGGGCTGCCGGTCATCGGCACCAATGTCGGTGGCGTGCCCGAAATGATGCGCGACGGCGTCACCGGCATCCTGGTGCCGGTCAAAGACCAGGCCGCGCTGGCGGCCGCCCTGCAGCGCCTGATCGACGATGCGCAGTTGCGCCGCGACATGGGCGAAGCCGGCCGCCGCATGGTCTGGGACGAAGGCATCTTCTCGCCGGCCCGGTTGGCAGAGAACACCGAGGCCGTGTACCGCAAATGGCTGGCGGAAAGGCAATCATGAACAACGCGCCCAATGTGCCGGTACTGATGTACCACCACGTCACGCCGTCGGGCGGCATGATAGCGGTCACCCCCGACGTCTTCGAGCAGCAGATCGCCGGCCTGGCGCGGGCGGGCTATACCTCGCTGGGCACCGCGCAGCTGGCCGATTACCTGGCGGGCGGCCGCGTGCCGGAAAAGTCGGTGCTGATTACCTTCGACGACGGCTATCTCAACAACTGGACTTACGCGCATCCGGTATTGCAGCGCTACGGCATGAAGGCCGTGCTGTTCCTGGTAACCGGCTGGGCGGGACAGGGGCCGGTGCGTCCGCACGCAGGGCAGGGCGCGCCGCTGCCCGCTTCGCCCGAGCATCACGAAACCAAGCGGCTGGTGGCCGAGGGCCGCACCGACGAGGTCATCGTGCGCTGGAGCGAAGCCCAGGCCATGGTGGCCGCCGGCACCTTCGAAATCCATTCGCACACGCACACCCATACCCGCTGGGACAAACAATGCGGCCCCGACGCGGCCGCCAAGCGCGACCATATCGCACGCGAACTGGCCGATTCCCGCGCTACGCTCGCCCAGCACCTGGGGCGGGCCAGCGATCACTTATGCTGGCCGCAGGGTTACTTCGACGCCGACTACGTCCAGGCTGCGCGCGAGGCCGGTTTCCGGCATCTGTACACCACCGACGCGCTGGGGCAAAACCTGCCCGGCGCCGATCCCGAACACATTTACCGCTTCGCGGTCCGCAACCTGGGCGGCTCGTGGCTCAACCGCCGCATCTGGATGTCGCGCCATCCGGTGTGGGGGCCGCGCTACCACGCCTGGAAAGCCTGGAAAAAGCGCCTGAGGAACCGAGCATGACACTGTCGGTCATCATCATAGCCAAGAACGAGGCCGCGCACATTCTCGGCTGCCTCGAGTCTGTGGCGTTCGCCGACGAATTTATCGTGGTCGATTCCGGCAGCACCGACAACACGGTGGCGCTGGCGCGCGATTTCGGCGCGCAGGTCCATATCACCCCCGACTGGCCCGGTTTCGGCCCGCAGAAAAACCGCGCCCTGGACCTGGCCACTGGCGACTGGGTCCTGTCCATCGATGCCGACGAGCGCGTCACGCCCGAGCTGGCCCGCGAGATCCGGGCCGTGCTGGCCGCACCTCGGGCGGATGCTTACGAAATCGCCCGCCTGTCCGACTTCTGCGGCCGCCTGATCCGCCACAGCGGCTGGTGGCCCGATTACGTGTTGCGCCTGTTCAAGCGCGGCACCGCGCGCTTCACGGATGCCGCCGTGCACGAGCGCGTGGTGCCTGAACACCCGCCGCTGCGCCTGGCCGGGCACTTCCTGCACTATCCGTACCCCGACCTTGCCGCCCTGATCAACAAGGTCAATCGGTATTCGTCGGACGCGGCCGTCATGATGCACGCGCGCGGCAAGCGCGCCACCGTGTTCAGCGCGCTGGGCCATGGGTTCTGGACTTTCATCCGCATCTACCTGATCCGCCGCGGCTTTCTCGACGGCCGACACGGGCTGGTGCTGGCCGTGACAGCGGCCGCCGGCAGTTTCTTCCGCTACGCCAAGCTCAGCTTCCTGTCCGACAGCCGCAAGTGAAGATTCTTTACACCAATTTCCATCCGCGCAACGGCGGGGGCCACGCCACGTATATCACCAGCCTGGCGCGTACTTTGTCTGGCGCGCACCAGATCGCCGTGGCCACCCCGGGCACCAGCCGGCTGTTCCGCTACGCCGGGGCAGTGCCCGGCGTGCAGGCGGTCGACATGCGCTTTTCCACCAGGCTTTCGTCGTGGCTCGGCGAGCGCACCGCGCTGCGCCGGCTCATCGCCCGGCAGCAGTACGACATCATCCACGTCAATGGCTCGGCCGACCACAGGCAGGTCATGCTGGCGCTGGCCGGACTGCGCCGGCGTCCGCGCGTAGTGTTCACCAAGCACAACGATCATCCGCTGGATACGCCGGGCCACTGGCTGCGGGCTCGCCTGGCCACCGACCGCGTCATTGCCGTCAGCGATTATGTGCGCGGCCTGCTCGAGCATTCTCCGTACCGGCGCCTGCCTATCGACACCATCCGGCACGGCATCGACACCGATTACTTCGCACCCCTGGCGCCACAGGCGCTGGACGCTTTGCGCGACCGCTATTTCGGTGCCGGCTGGCACGGCAAACTGCTGCTGGGCAGCGCCGGCGGCACCGATTACGACAAGGGCTGGCTCGACCTGGTCGCCGCCGCCGGCAGCCTGCCCGCCGTGCAGCGCGGCCGCATCCTCATCCTGGTGGCGGGCGATCCTCCCAATGAAGACAAGCTGGCGCGCGTGCGTGCGGCCGGCATGCAGGGTCAGGTCGTGTTTCCCGGCCTGCTCGATGATGTGCGCGACGCGCTGGCGTGCTGCCATGCGGGCTTCGTGCTGTCGTACCGCGAAGCCCTTTCTTATGCCTGCCGCGAAATGATGTCGTTGGGCCTGCCGGCGCTGGTCAGCAGCGCCGGCGGCCTGCCCGAAAACGTCACGGATGGCGCCGATGGCTGGATCGTGCCGGTGCGCGACGTGCCGGCCATGGCGGCGGCGCTGCAGGCCATGCTGGAAGATCCCGTCCGCCTGGCGTCGATGGGAGTAGCGGCGCGGCGCAAGGCGGTGGATGATTTCGGCCTGGCCGCTTTCGCGCAGGCCACATTGGGTGTGTATCGCGGGGCGCTGGGCGGCTGAGCCCCGGCCGGTTCAGGCCGCCGGCGCCGTATCGGCCTCCAGCCGGGTCAGCCAGGCAATCGCCGCGCCGCGGCTGCTGCCGCACATGTCGGCCTGCGGCTGCAGGCCGACGCAAAAATCCGGCCGCGAAGGCTGGCCGAAAATCGCGCAGCGCATGTCGGGCAGCAATTGTGCACAGGGCACCCCGGCGGGCTTGCCATGCGGCATGCCGGGAATGGGCCGGGTGATCGACGGCGCAATACAGCACGCCCCGCATCCCGGCCGGCATGCCAGGGCGTCTGGGCGGGCCGTGCTCATACCCAGCCCCGCAGCCAGTACACCAGCAGGCCCGCGTATTCCTTGATGATCGAGCGGCTGGCGTCCAGTGTGCGCATGTGTGGTATCCAGGGCGATACCGAACCGTCCGGCGGCAGCACGATCTGTGGCGGCGTCGAGGCGGGGATGGCCGCCACGCCCTGTTTGGAAAACGCGGCCATGGCGCGCGGCATGTGCAGCGCCGAGGTCACCAGCAGAATCTTGCCGAAGCCGTGCTCTTTGAGCTCTTCCTCGGTCAGCATGGCGTTCTCATAGGTGGTGCGGCTGGAATTTTCCAGTAGCAGGGCGTCTTCCGGCACCCCTTGCTGCTTCATCAGGAACGCCATCCCGCGCGCCTCGCTGACGTCGCCTTCCAGCGCGCCGCCCGACAGCACCACCTTGGGCGCCCGGTGCGCCTGGTACAGTTTGACTGCCGTGTCCACCCGTACAATCGCGGTTTCCTTGTCATAGGGCAGGAACCAGTTGGCGCGCCCGTTGGCGGTATTGCCGCCCAGCACCACGATGGCATCGGCGGTGGGCAATTGGGCCGCGGGCAGGTGCGGGTAGCGTGACTCCAGAGCGCCGCCCAGCCACAGCGATGTGGCCGGCAGCGACCAGGCCAGTACCCAGGCTACGCCAAAGGCAGCCAGGGCGGTGCCGGTGCGGCGCAAGCGAAACAGGCCCAGCACCAGCCCCAGTACAACCAGGGTTACGCACAAATTCTGGGGAATGATCAGGTTGGCCAGGTAAGTCGTCATAGTTCCGTAAATATTGCGGTCACGACGCCGGTTGCAGCAGGGCGCACGCCTGGCGTTCGACCTCGGCGATGTCCGGCCAGTTCCGGTCCGAGCCCACACACACTGCGCGCGGCGACCAGGGCCCCGTACGGCCGGGGTTCGTGACGCCGAACAGCGTCAGTTGCCGCGCGCCAGCGGCGGCGGCCACATGCGACACCCCCGAATCATTGCACACCACCAGCGCGGCCCGGGCGGTCAGCGCGGCGAAAGCGCCCAGCGGCACGGCGGGCAGCAGGCGGGCCGTGGGGGCATTGCGCACGGCTTCATCGGCTTCGGCAGGAGGAGGGCACATTACCACGGTATGGCCGCGCGCCTGCAGCGCCCGGGCCAAGGCGTCGAACCCGGGCCAGACCTTGATCTTGCCCTTGTGCAGGCCGGTCGCCGTGGGGGCAATCAGCACGAAGGGCTGGCCGGCCAGCCCCGCGCCGCGCAGCAGCACGTCGGCCGCCTGCTCGTGCGCCGCCGTAACAGGCAGGTCCAGCAAGGGGCTGGGCTGGTCCGGCCCCGCCGGCAGGCTCCAGCGCTGCAGCGCGGCGCGGGTCAGGTAATACCAGGATTGCACCGCGTGCAGGCCTGGGTCCGGTTTGGCGATGGGCCAGCGCAGCAGCAGGCTGCGGCCATCGTCCCGGTACCCGGCGCTAGGCACGCCCGCCAGCCGGAACACCGCCGCGCTCGACAGCGAGTCGGGCAGGGCCAGCCCGAGAATGTGCCCGCTGGCCCCCGCCAGCGTGCGGCGATGCTCGCGCACGGCGCGGGCGTCATCCCATAGCCGGCCTTGCATGGGGATGAAACCGTGCTTGGCCACGCCGTCGAGCAGGTCGCGCGCCCAGGGGCGGGCGCACAGCACCAGCGGCAGGCCGGTGTCCTGCAGCAGGGCCAGGCTGGGCAGGCTCATGCAGACATCGCCCACCCAGTTGGGCAATCTGACATACAGGCAGGAAATCTCGGGCATCGGCAGTGGCAGGCTATTGGTCAGTCGAACGGTACAATTCCGGGCACAATTGTATTAAAGCGAGTCGCCCCTTGAATTCTGCCGCACGCCATGCGCCCGCCGGGTCCCATCCGGTCAAGGCCGAGCTCTGGAAGCGCGTCTACAGCCGCGTGGGTTCCTACTGGAAGGGCCTGCTGCTGGCCATCCTGCTGATGGCCGGCGCGGCCGCCACCCAGCCTACGCTGGCCATCATCATGAAGCCGCTGCTCGACGACGGCTTCACCGGGGCCAAGCCTTATTTCGTGTGGGCACTGCCGCTGGCCGTGATCGGCCTGATCTTCCTGCGCGGCCTGTGCAATTTCTTCAGCGATTATCTGCTGGCTTGGGTGGCCAACAACGTGCTGCTCGGCATCCGCGGCGACATGTTCGACCGCCTGCTGGGCTTGCCCGACGCCCAGTTCAAGCGCGGCGATACCGGCCGCCTGCTCAACCGCTTCACCATCGACGCCGGCAACGTCACGGGCTACGCCACCGACGTCATCACCGTGCTGGTGCGCGAAACCCTGGTGGTCATCGCGCTCATCTGCGTGCTGCTGTACATGTCCTGGATGCTGACGCTGATCATCCTGGTCATGCTGCCGGTGTCCATCCTGATCGCCCGCAGCTTCATCCGGCGGCTGCGCCGCATCAACCGCGAAACCGTCAACATGAACGCCGAGCTCACTCGCGTGGCCAGCGAAGGCATCAACGGGCAGCGGGTCATCAAGCTGTTCGACGGCTACGACGCCGAGCGCGGCCGCTTCGCCTTCGTCAACGCTCGCTTGCGGCGCTTCGCCATGCGCACCGCCACGGCCGACGCCGCCATGACCCCGCTCACCCAGGTGTGCATCTCGATCTCGGTCGGCGCCATCATCGCGGTGGCCCTCAGCCAGGCAAACCATGGCGCGCTTACCGTCGGCAGCTTTGCATCCTTCATGGCCGCCCTGGCGCAGATTTTCGATCCCATCAAGCGCCTCACCAACCTGGCCGGCAAAATGCAGAAAATGCTGGTGGCCGCCGAAAGCGTCTTCACCCTGATCGACGAAGAGCCCGAAATCGACACCGGCACGCGCACGCTGTCCGAGCCGGTGCGCGGCAAGATCGAGTTCCGGGACATCACCCACCGCTTCCACGACGCCGACCGCGACACTGTCAGCAAAGTGTCGTTCCAGGTCGAGCCCGGCCAGACAGTAGCCCTGGTGGGCCGTTCGGGCAGCGGCAAGACCACCCTGGTCAATATGCTGCCGCGCTTTGTGCTGCCCGATTCCGGCAGCATCCTGGTGGACGATGTGCCCATCAACGAACTCAGCCTGCGCAGCCTGCGGTCGCACTTGTCGCTGGTCAGCCAGGATGTCGTGCTGTTCGACGACACCATCGCCGCCAACGTCGGCTATGGCGCGCTGGGCCAGGCCACCGACGAACAGGTGCGCGAAGCCCTGGCGGCGGCCAACCTGCTCGATTTCGTCGAGGCCCTGCCGCAGGGCATGCATACCCTGGTGGGCGAGAACGCCGCGCGCCTGTCGGGCGGCCAGCGCCAGCGCCTGGCCATTGCCCGCGCCCTCATCAAGAACGCGCCCATCCTCATCCTCGACGAAGCCACTTCGGCGCTGGACAACGAGTCCGAACGCCAGGTGCAGGCCTCGCTCGAGCGCCTGATGCGCGGCCGCACCACGCTGGTCATCGCGCATCGCCTGTCCACCGTGCAAAACGCCGACCGCATCGTCGTGCTCGACGCCGGCCAGATCGTCGAGCAGGGTCCGCACGCCGAACTGCTCGCCGCGCAGGGACTATACGCATCCCTGTACAACATGCAGTTCCGCGAAAACTGATTCCATCGAAACGCTGCGTGCATATGGGCGATTGACCTGTCAATCGCCCTACTCGTGCTGCCGGAATCCGCTGTCCTGACAGAAAACTGAATTAGAATTCACGGCGTTTGTTCCATTCCTGAGGACTTCCCCGCGCCTGCGCTGTCGGCCGCGCTGCAAGCCCCGTGTTCACCGGACACGCAGATGCTCGAGTTCTTCCAGGCGCTCCATTGGGGCGCCGTATTCCAGATCGTGCTCATCGATATCCTGCTGGGCGGAGACAATGCGGTAGTGATCGCATTGGCCTGCCGGGGCCTCGCGCCCGGCAAGCGCATGTACGGAATACTCTGGGGCACGGCGGGGGCCATCGTGCTGCGCGTCCTGCTCATCAGTTTCGCGCTGGTCCTGCTCGACGTCCCGTTCCTGAAAATCATCGGCTGCCTGCTGCTGCTGTGGATCGGCATCAAGCTGATGGTGCCCGAGCATGACGGGCACGACGGCATCAAAAGCACGGCATCGGTGCTGGCTGCCGTCAAGACCATCATCGTGGCCGATTTCGCCATGAGCCTCGACAACGTCATCGCCATCGCCGGCGCGGCCGAAAATACGCACGTCGATCATCAGATCTTCTACGTCATATTCGGCCTGCTGGTCAGCGTGCCCATCATTGTGTGGGGCAGCACGCTGGTGCTGAAGTTGATGGACCGTTTCCCCATGGTCGTTGCTTTCGGGGCGGGCCTGTTGGGCTGGATTGCCGGCGGCATGCTGATTACCGACGTCTATTTCGTCGAGCGGCTGGGCGAACCCACCGTGGTGGCCAAGCTGGCTGCCGAACTGGCGGGGGCGTTCGTAGTCATTGCCGTGGGCAAGCGGCTGGCCGCATACAGGCAGGCCAGCCGCCGCTCGCACGATTCTGTCTAGATTCGGCGATTCGGGCCGCGCAGCCGGGCGCGGCGCATCAGGTCAGGATAATGTCGTACTGCTCCTGCGAATACGCGGTCTCCACTTCCAGCGATACCGGCTTGCCGACGAAATCCCCCAGCATTGCCAGGTGCTGGCTTTCTTCTTCCAGGAACAGATCCACTACATTCTGCGAAGCCAGAATGCGGAATTCGCGTGGATTGAATTGGCGCGCCTCGCGCAGAATTTCGCGCAGAATTTCATAGCAGACGGTGCGCGCTGTGCGTACCGTGCCGCGCGCTTCGCACATGGGGCAGGGCTCGCACAATTGGTGCGCCAGCGAATCGCGCGTGCGTTTGCGGGTCATCTCGACCAGGCCCAGTTGCGTGAATCCATTGACCGTCATGCGGGTGCGGTCGCGCGACAGGGCTTTCTTCAGTTCGGCCAGCACGGTCTCGCGGTGTTCCGGATCCTCCATATCGATGAAGTCCAGAATCACAATTCCCCCCAGGTTGCGCAGCCGCAACTGTCGGGCAATTGCCTGCGCCGCTTCCAGGTTGGTCTTGAATATTGTGTCATCGAAATTCCGGCCGCCCACGAACCCGCCGGTATTCACGTCCACCGTGGTCAGCGCTTCGGTCTGGTCGATGATCAGGTACCCGCCCGATTTCAGGTCCACCCGCCGCGACAGCGCACGCGCAATTTCTTCATCGACATTGGCCGTGTCGAACAGTGGCCGCTCACCACTGTAGTGCTGGATGCGATCGGCCACCGACGGCGTATATACTCGCGCCCATTCGGTCAGGGCCGAAGTGGTCGTGCGCGAATCCACCTGGATCACGCCGGTATTCGGGCCTACCATGTCGCGCAACACGCGCTGCGCCAGGGTCAGGTCCTGGTGCAGCAGCGCTGGGGCAGGCTGGCTGCGGGCAGCCGCCTGTACGCGGCTCCATAGTTTGCGCAGGTATTCCAGATCGGCGCTCAGCTCTTCGTCAGTGGCGCCTTCGGCCTGCGTGCGCACGATCAGGCCGCCTTTTTCTTCTTCCGGAATCAGCGCCTGCAGGCGTTCACGCAACTGGATCCGCTCGGCCTCAGAATCGATTTTCTGCGAAATGCCGATGTGCGGATCGTGCGGCAGGTACACCAGCATGCGCCCGGCGATGCTGATCTGGGTCGAAAGCCGTGCGCCCTTGGTGCCCAGCGGGTCTTTGATTACTTGCACCATCAGGGTCTGGCCTTCGAACAGCAGCTTCTCGATGGCGGTGGGCGTCAGCCCCTGGCTGCGCTCACTGCGGTTCTCGCGCAGGTCTGCAATATGGATGAAGGCGGCGCGCTCCAGGCCGACATCGATGAAGGCGCTCTGCATGCCGGGCAGCACCCGCACCACGCGTCCCAGATAGATGTTGCCGACATGCCCGCGCTGGATGCTGCGCTCGACGTGTAATTCCTGAACCGCGCCCTGTTCAACCAGCGCGACCCGCGTTTCAAAGGGGGTGATATTGATCAGGATGTCTTCGATCATGGGCAGGAGTCGCGCGTCGTGGTCCAGGTCGAATAGTAAACGGTGGCACGCACCTGGCAAGTGCCGGGCGGCCGCCGCCAAGGCGCCGGACCGGATTCGCGGGCATGCGAATTGCAGGGCTGGGCAAAGGGGTGGAAATTCGTGTATAGTCTCGCTCTTTCGCGGTTCGGGCAGCGGTTTTCCTGGGCGGCGAAGCAGGAAGGAAGCGGGAAGTCGAAGCGGCGGAGCTGATTTGACAGGGTTTAAAAAAGGCCGCATA